>Ga0207665_10000735_pt1 | contig 22043 bp, 18 predicted proteins | sample LARL112metaG_FD_184351 | JGI IMG/M metagenome (GOLD analysis project Ga0207665, IMG submission 184351) | Corn, switchgrass and miscanthus rhizosphere microbial communities from Kellogg Biological Station, Michigan, USA - LAR L11-2 metaG... | ecosystem: Host-associated > Plants > Roots >...
TCGCCTGCTGTGCGGACGACGTCGAGTACATGACCGCCGTCGTGCCCGCGATGCTGAGCACGGCCATGATCCCGATCGCCATCACGAGCGCCATTCCGCGCTCGCCTCGAAGGCGCAGCCGCATGCGAAGCCTCCGCATGTCGAATGCATCGGCAGCACGACCACGCGAATCGTCCCCCTATCGAGTGGAGGCCGGACTCAGCCGGAGAAGCCCTGCGGCGGGTTCGGCTGCGCGTAGACGGCGGCGTTCGACGGCATCCCGACCGGCACGACCGTGATGAGCGGGAACGCGTTCGTCGTCAGATTGTTCGAGAGGAGGATCTGGCTGCCGACGATCGGGCCGTCGACGTTGTCGTTGTTTCCGAACTCGACCGCGTTCGTTCCGTAGAGACCACCCTGGAAGCTGAAGTTGTTGGACATCTCGATGCTGTCGCCAGGGTTGACCTGGCCGCCGCTGCCATTGGCGACGACCATCAGCAGGTCCTTGTCGGGGTTCCAGCCGGCGAAGTTGCAGCCCCCACCGACAGCGATCGCGGCGCACATCGAGCCGCCGGCGAGGAACGTCCCCGACAGGTAGATCGTCCCGTAGCCGTTGTAGCTGTTCACGGACCCGTTCGAGATCTTCGCGCTGCCGTCGATGTAGATGGTGCCGCTCACCGTCAGCGTCTTCGTCGTCGCGTTCCACGCGAGCAGCCCGCTCGGCGGAGTCGACCAGTCCACGCTCTGCGACGTAACGTGCGAGGCAGCGGTGCTGCTGTTGACGCCGCGGGTCACCGTCCACGTCGTCGTGCCGAAGCCGCCCGTGACGTCCATGTACTCGTCGTCGATCCGGATTCTGAACGAGGAGGTCGTGGGGAACCCCGCGGCGGAGTTGACGGTGATCGTCGTCTGCGTCGCGTTGACCGCGCCGACGAGCGTGGTGTTCGCGCCCTGGCCGACCCGGCAGTAGTACGAGCTCCCCGGCGTCAGGTCGGCGATGCTCGAGACGCTGTTGTCACGGCTCGGGTAGTTGGTGTCGAACGTCGGAACCGTGCCGCTGGAGGTCGTGCACGTCTGAGAGGGGCCGGGAATCGAGTTCTCGTACCAGGTGGCGAAATCGGCAGCCGGAGGTGCGATCACAGGCGCCGTGTGGTTCACGCCGATCGTCGTCCCGTCCGAGAGCTTGCTGTAGATGTGGTTCGCGTCCTGGTTGCCGCTGCATGCCGTCCACGCGCCGCTGTTCGTGTAGCGGCAGTTGCCGCCGACGTAGGTCTCGACGCGCGTGCTCATGCTCGTGTTCGCGCCGATCGAGGCGTTGTTCGAGACGTCGACGTTCCCGCCGACGATCACCGACGACTGGGCGAGATTCACGTTCGGACTCAGGCAGAGGTTGCCCGCGACGTACATCCGCGACGCGCCGCTGATGTTGTTGCTCAGGGTCTGGTCGCAAGCGCTGCCGGTGTGGCCGGCGTAGAGGTAGTCCCAGACCGGGTTGTTCAGGGGCTGCGTGAGGCTCGGCGTGACCGTGACGGTCGCCTCGAGCGTCTTGGTGACGGTCGAATTCGAGCTGTTCGGGTTCCGCATGTTGCCGATCGCGGTGACGTACCACAGCGCCTGCGAGCGGATGAGCGTGCCGCAGTAGTCGACGGTGCCGCCGCTGATGGTGGAGTGAAGCCAGGTCGACGTGGACGTCCTCGACGCGCTCGGGTCGGAGTACTTGGTGCTGTTCGTCGTGCACTTCGGGAGCACGTCGGGGTCGAGTGCGTTGTTCGTCGGCAGGTCGAGGATCGCCATGATGTTGTTGATCCCGCCCTCCGCCAGCGCGAAAGCGCTCGTCCGCGCCTGGGTCTGGTTCGACTCCGTCGTCGCGGACGCCGAATAGGACGCCACCGTTACGCCGACGATGCCGAGCACGGCCATGATGCCGATCGCCATCACGAGCGCCATCCCGCCCTCTGATTCGACCGGCACGCGTAGCCCTGGCCACCGCCGCCGCATGGCCTCACAATCGGCATGCGGAGCGGGATCCGCGTCCCTCGAACGGGTATCAGGAGCGGCTGCTGTTGCGCAGGACGATCGCGTCCTGGAGCTCGTACAGTTCGACCGTCTTGGCCGGTTTGATGTTCACCGGAAAGTCAACGCTGAGCTTCGCCAGCGACGTGGTCGACTGCGCGGCGTAGTTGAAGATGCAGAGCGCACCGCTGCAGACGGACGCGGACGACGACGGCGTCAGGTAGTCGGCCCACAGCACGCCGCCCGAGCACGTCGTGCCGGCCACGCGGTAGAGCGCGTAGCGGTTGGTCGAGACGCTGCGCGTGCACCAGGTGATCGAGCCGCTGCCGGTCTTGCAGTACGACGGGAGCGTGATCGTGATCGACGAGCTCACGCCGGTCGGCGTGGCGACGCTCGCGCAGTGGATCTCGCGGCGCATCTTGTCGAGCGCCAGCCGCGCGTTCAGCTGCGCCTGGAAGCGGTTGTTCATGTCCGCCTCGGAGTTCGTGGCCGAGACGAAGACCGTGGTCAGGCCGCCCATCACGACGCCCATGATCACGAGCACCGTCAGCATCTCGACGAGCGTGTAGCCACGCTCGGAGCGGAGGCGGCTCATTGCGACCGGCGGCGGACCTGGGCCAGCGCCGCGCGGGCGACGGCCTCGCTCTTCGCGCCGATCCCCCACTCGCGCTCCACGTGCTGGTCGACGCGGATCAGCGTCTCCAGCGCGTCGGCGCCGTGCCACCAGCCGAACTTAGCGCCAGTGACGATCCACGCGTGCTGGTAGAGCCAGTGCTGGATGTTCGCGGGCGTCTTCGGCTTGCGGGCGACCCACTGCTCGAGGCGCTGGGCGCGCTGCGTCAGCGGCATCTCGTCGAGCGGTTCCTTGGGCGCGCCCTTGTCCGTAAACGCGGGTGGCCTGGCAGCGGGCTTGGCCGTCGGCTTCGCGGCGGGCTTCGCCTTCGGCGTCGTCGCGGGCTTGGCCTTCGGCTTGCCCGCGGGCTTGGTCTTCGGCTTGGCCGCCGGCTTGGCCTTGGGCGTCGCCTTGGGCTTGGCGACCGGCGTCGTGACCGAGGCGAGGCCGGCGAGCCGGATCGCGGTGCCGCCGTACGGAGAGTTGTCGGCGGGCTGGCCCAGCTGGTCGTACGGCCCGCGCACGAGCCGTAGCGTGACGGTCGGCGCGCCGGTGTCGACGACGCGCGTCCCCGCGGCGGGGCTCTGGGTGACGACCCGGTTGGACGAGTAGCCGTGCACGGACCCGGCCACGTGCCACGCGAAGCCGGAGTCCTCGAGGATGCCCTTCGCGAAGACGTACGCCTGCCCGGAGACCGACGGGACGATCAGCTCGGGCTGGGCGGCCGGCGTCGCCGACGCCTTGGGGTTGGAGGAGCCGACGATCGTGTTGTCGGCCGCGAGGGTGAACGCCGCGGTGCCGAGAACCCACACGACGGCCACGATGACCGCGCGCGGCAAGAGCGTGGCGAGCCGGAACGCCATGCTCACCCTTCGGCAGCGAGCCGCCGCAATGTCATCCCCCTACCGGGTGAAACGGCCCGAACGGTTACGCCTAGTTGCGCCTGGTCTCAGGCAGGCCATTCCCATGGGAGCGCCCGCCTCTACGGCGAGGGGTTGGTGGTGCCGACAAACAATCGCGTTAGGTTAGTCGGCATGGGTGAGAATCGGCACTTCCCGTTGAACTTGAATTCATTGCTGGCCGCGGTCGAGGCGGCCCCGCCCATCGCGGCGGCCGATGTGCTGGCCGGCGCGCTGGCCGAGGCGATCGATGCCCGCGAGGTCAGCTTCTTGATCGCCGACTTCAGCGGGCAGTCGCTGATCCGCCTGGGCCACGCAGGGGGGAAAGGGCGCTTGCAGGGGAAGGAGACCGCGGAGCGTGTGCCATTGGTCGGGACGCCGCACGGCCGGGCCCTTGCCGCCCAGGTCGTCGAGATGATCGACGAGGAGGGCGGCGCTCGGTTGTTCGCTCCGGTGACGAGCCGCGGTGAAGCGGTCGGCGTGCTGGAGCTCCTGCTGGATGACTTCCCACCTGAACAGACGGTGGCCGATGTCGCTCAGGCAGCGCACTTCTTGGCGTACGTCGTGATTGCAAACCGCCGCTACACCGATCTCTTCGAGTGGGGACAGCGCTCGGTTCCGTTGTCCCTGGCGGCAGAGATCCAGCATCGGCTGTTGCCCGGAGCCTTCACGTGCGAGGCCGGGCAGTTCACACTTGCGGCCTGGCTGCAACCGGCGGGTGAGATCGGCGGTGACACCTTCGATTTTTCGCTCGACCGAGACGCGCTCCATCTGTCGATGACCGACGCGATGGGCCACACGATGGACGCCGCGCTGTTGGCCACCGTGCTGGTCGGAGGGCTACGAAACGCCCGCCGGCGGGGCGTCGAGCTGGCCGAGCAGGCGAGGCTGGCGAATGATGCGCTGGCCGAGCAGGCGGGCGAGAGCCAGTTCGTTACGGGCCTGGTTGTTCGGATCGACCTCGCCGCTGCGACGGCGGGCATCGTCAATGCCGGCCATCCGCCGCCGTTCCGGCTGCGAGGAGGGCAAGTCGCGCAGCTTGATTTGAAGGCCGACCGCCCGTTCGGGCTGCAGGCCGGAGGCGGCTATCGGGTTCAAGCGCTGGAGTTGGAGCTGGGAGACCGGCTGATATTCGTCACCGACGGCATGCTGGAGCGCGACGCCGAGCGGATGAACATCGCCGCCATCCTGACCGCGGGCCTCAACATGCATCCCCGCGAGGCGGTGCAGCACCTCACCCAGGCTGTCCTCCAGGCAAACCGCGGCGTGCTACGTGACGACGCGACGGCTCTGTGTCTCGACTGGCACGGTGGCCCTCCACGCGACCGCGACGCAACGTCGGGAGCAAACCGCGAAGCGCGACCCAAGCAAGTTTCGTCGGCCTGAGCGCGAAGGAAAGCCCTGCTAATGCGGGATTTTCTGTGAGCGCTCCCCCTTACCGGGTGAACAGGACGACCGAGCCACTCGATTTCTCCGGTTGCTGGGGGACGACGGCGAAGACCGGGCCCGTTCCCGGCTGCGCGACCTGGTCGCTCGGGCCGGCGTCCTGCCAGCGGAAGGCGATGCCGGCGAAGCGCTGGAACCACGGCTGCAGCTGCGGGTACGACGTCGACGGGTCAAGCTGGAGGTGAAGGTGAGGGCCGGTCGCGTCGCCGGTCATCCCGACGAGGCCGACCTCGGTGCCGGCCGGAAGCTGCGCACCCGCCGTGACCGTCGGGTCGAGGTAGGAGAGGTGGCAGTACGTCCACTCCTGGCCGTCGGCGGTGTCGATCGTGAGGCCGATGCCGCAGCGCGGGTCGGGATAGCTCCACGAGCGGACGACGGTGGCGTCGGCCAGCGCGTAGACCGGCGTTCCCTCGGGCGCGGCGATGTCGGCGGCCGGATAGTCGTGGTGGTGGTGCGAGACCGAGACGAGCGACGGCCCGCCGCCGACCGGGAAGACGTACTGCCCGTCGTAGGCCGGCGCCGCGAGCAGCGAGCCCGCCGCCGGCGCGAACGACGACGCGAGCGACCGGTCCTTCGCGAGCGAGAGGTCGCTCTGTGCCTGCTCGAGCGTGCCGCGAAGGGCGTCCACACGCGATTGCGCCACCGCGCGCTGGACGCCGAGCTGGGTGGCGCGCCGGTCGAGCGAGAGCTGGTCGGAGAGCAGCGGCGACGAGGCTTGGTGCCGCCGTAGCGCGCTCTCACTGCGGCTCAGCGCCCGCAGGTCGCGCTCGGCCCGCAGCAGCTTCTGGTTCGCCTGGACGACCGCCTCGCGCGCATGGTCGAGCGAGACCTGCATGCGGTCGAGGCTGAAGGTCGCGTCGACGCCGCCGTTGCCGAACAGCTGCGCGAGCTGCATCACCTCGTCGACGTACCACTGGGCGTGGTTGTACGAGAAGACCGCCCGCGAGATGTCCGTCGCGCCGCCGGAGGCCGCCAGGTAGCGCGCGGCTGCGGCGATCGCGTCGTCCGGGCTCCAGGGGTCGGCGACGCCGTCGCCGTTCGCGTCCACACCCCAGCGCTCCCAGGTCGACGGCATGAACTGCATCCAGCCGAGCGCGCCGGCGGAGCTCGGGCCCATGTTGCGGCCGAAGTTCGACTCGACCTTGTTGATCGCCGCGAGGACCTGCCACGGGACGCCGTACTGGGTACCGAACCGCTGCCAGAGCGCGAGCAGCTGGTCGTAGCTGCGTGTCTGCGGCACGAGCGGCGGCACCATCAGGTCAGGCGTCACGACCACCGCGCCCGGCGCGTTCGGCGCCTGCGCGCTCGGCAGGAACGCCGTCGAGGTCGCGGGCGCGGTCGGGACGATCCGGAAGACGTCGGCGCCTGCCGGAGCGGCGAGCGCGAGCGCCGCAAGGGCCGCAGCGATGAGGCGCTTCATCAGCCGTCCTGTGCGCCGGCGATCCGCAGCCCGGGCATCTGCCCCTCGGCGGGCGGCGGGGGCTCGGGCTCTGCCTCGGAGACCGGGCGGTCGGTCTCGACGCCGGCGGCCTGCCGCTTCAGCGCCTGGTCGAGCGAGACCAGGAAGTCGTGGCGGTTCGTGGCTGCGTTCGCGGCCGTCTCGCGGTCGACCTCACCGGCGACCACGAGCTCGATCAGCGCCTGGCTGAACGTCTGCATGTCGAAGAACTGGCCCTCGGCGATCGCGTCGGTGATCTCCTCGGCCCTCCGCTCACGGATCAGGTCGGAGATGCGCGAGTTGTTCACCATCACCTCGACGGCGGCGACACGGCCGCCCTGCACGCGCGGCAGCAGCCGCTGGCTGACCACGCCGCGCAGGACGCCGGCCAGGATCGAGCGGATCTGCTCCTGCTTGTCGGCCGGGAAGAACTCGACCAGCCGGCCGATCGTCTCGGCGGCGTCGATCGTGTGAAGCGTCGAGAAGACGAGGTGCCCCGATTCGGCGGCCTTGAGCGCGGTTTCCGCCGTCTCGGCGTCGCGCAGCTCGCCGATCAGGATTACGTCGGGGTCCTGGCGGAGGACGCGGCGGATCGCCGCGAGGAACGAGTCGGTGTCGAGGCCGACCTCGCGCTGGTTGACGATGCAGCCGTGGTCGGAGTGGAGGATCTCGATCGGATCCTCGATCGTGACGATGTGCTGCCGGCGCGTGCGGTTGATGTGGTCGACTACGGCCGCGAGCGTCGTCGTCTTGCCGGAGCCGGTCGCGCCGGTGACGAGGACGAGGCCGCGGTGCTCGCCGGCCAGGCGCTCGACGCCCTTCGGTAGGCGCAGCTGCGCGAAGCCCGGGACGTCCTTCGGGATCACACGGAAGGCGAACGAGATCGAGCCGCGCTGGCGGTAGCCGTTCACGCGGAAGCGTGGGAGGCCGTCCGCCGTGTAGGCGATGTCGAGCTCGCCGGTCTCGTGGAAGTGCGACAGCTTCGCGGGCGTCATGTCCGCGACCAGGGCGAGCGTCGCCTCTAGGTCGCTGTCGTAGAGCGGCTTGTGGTCGGGGAGCAGGCCGAGCTCGCCGTCGCGCCGGAGCACAGGCGGCTGTCCGAGCTTGAGATGGATGTCGCTCGCGCCGAGTTCCACGGCACGGCCGAGTACCGCATTCAGGTCCACGGAGGGCTGATCGGCAGCTACGCGGCGGCGCTTGAGCGGCGGCCGAGCGCGTCGACCAGCCGCAGCGGTGCGCGCACGAGGCCCGTCGCCTCGCTTGGGTGGGCGAGGTCGCCACGCAGGAACGCCGACGTGAAGCCCCACACGAGCGGCATCCGCGCGACGCCGAAGACGAGCCGCGGGAAGCGCTCGAGGGCGAACTTCGCTTTCCACGACGCCGCGAGCGTGCGGCCCAGCTCCCGTTCGAGTGCCGGCTCGTAGACGTCGAGATCTCCGGAGAGCACCGCCTCGGAGGCGAGGCGCGCGCTGACGAACGCCTCGTACATGCCGTCGCCCGAGAGCGGGTCGACAAGCGCCGCCGCGTCGCCGGCGAGGAGGACGCGCCCGGAGCGCGAGCGCGCACCGGCCAAGCGCATCGGCAGCCGGTAGCCGCGCAGCGACTCGAGCCGATCGGCCGGCAGGCCGTAGCCGGTGCACGCGCGTTCGAGGTGCTCCCGCAGCCTTGGCCCCTCCGACTCCCAGCCGCCGACGCCGACGTTGACGTGGTCGCCCTTCGGGAAGATCCACGCGTAGCCGCCGGGCACGGCGCCGAGCTCGACCACGGCGCGCCCCCGGTAGTCCCCGCGCGCGTGAACATGAGCGACGTTCCCCTCGAGCGCGACGCCGTGCGAGCGCGAACCGTTCAGGCCGACCGCCCGGGCGGTGAGCCCGTTCACGCCGTCCGCCCCGATCGCGACGGGCGCGGTCGCCGCCGAGCCCTCGAAGCGCACGGTGACGCTGTCGCCGTCCTGCTCCAGCGCGGTCGCGCGCACACCGTCGCGGAAGTCCGCCCCCACGGCGGCCGCCTGCTCGGCGAGGAACGCGTCCAGCCGCCGGCGCTGCGTCATCAGCACGACCGGCGACTCGCTGCGCCGCTCGAACCGGCGCCCGTAGCGGAAGCCCAGCTCGAAGCAGTGGACGGTGTCCTCGACGACCGGCTCGACCGAGACGGGCAGCTGCCGCACGGCCCGGTAGGTCAGTCCGCCGCCGCAGGGCTTGTCCCGCGGGAAGCGCTCGCGGTCGAGGAGCAGCACGCGCGCGCCTTCGCGCGCCAGCCGCAACGCCGCGGTCGACCCTGCCGGGCCGGCGCCGACGACGATCGCGTCAAACCGCTCCACCGGTCCATCGTACGACTGCTCGGGAAGAATCGCCGTCGTACGCGCGTCCCGTGATCGAGCACTACTGGAAGGAGTGGAGAATGTCCGACACCCTCGACGCGGACCGCCTCGCGTCGCAGCTGCACGGGACGCTCGTTCGCCCCGAAGACGCCGGCTACGACGAGGCACGTGCGCTCTACAACGCGATGATCGACAAGCGCCCGGCCCTGATCGCGCAGGTCGCGGACGTCGACGACGTCGTCGCCGCGGTGAACTTCGGTCGTGAGAACGGCCTCGAGCTCGCGATTCGTGGCGGCGGCCACAGCGGCGCCGGCCTCGGCAGCATCGACGGCGGCCTGATGATCGACCTCGCCGCGTTGAACGCGGTCGAAGTCGACCCCGACGCGAGGACGGTGACGATCGGCGGCGGCGCCAAGCTCGGCGACGTCGACGCTGCCACGAACGCGCACGGGCTGGCGACCCCGGCCGGGATCATCGCCTCGACCGGCGCCGGCGGCCTGATGCTCGGCGGCGGGATCGGCCACTTGAGCCGCGGGGCCGGGCTCTCGATCGACAACATCCTCGGCGCCGAAGTCGTGCTGGCCGACGGGAGCATCGTCAACGCCGACGAATCCGAGAACGCCGACCTCTACTGGGCGATCCGCGGCGGCGGCGGCAACTTCGGGGTCGTCACCTCGATCAGGTCGCGCCTGCACCCGATCGCGAACGTGGTCGCAGGCCCGATGTTCTGGGACCTCGACCAGGCGGGCGACCTCATGCGCTGGTACCGCGAGTTCATCCTGAGCGCCCCGGAACAGCTCGGCGGGTTCTTCGCCTTCGTCAGCGTCCCACCGGCACCCCCGTTCCCGGACGAGCTCCACCTCCGCAAGGTCGCCGCCGTGATCTGGTGCTGGGCCGGCCCGGAGGACGAAGCCGACGCGGCCCTAGCCGACGCGCGCTCGCAGCCCGGACTGCTGCTCGACGGCGTCCAGCCGATGCCCCTGCCGGCGCTGCAGAGCGCCTTCGACCCGATCTTCCCGCCCGGCGACCAGTGGTACTGGCGCGCCGACTTCTTCAAGGAGCTACCCGACGAGGCGATCGAACGCCACCTCGAGTTCGCGGCGGCCATGCCGACGTGGAAGTCGACGATGCACTTCTACCCGATCGACGGCGCCGTCCACCGCGTCGGCCCGACCGAGACGCCGTGGGCGTCGCGAGACGCAAACTGGGCACAGGTGATCGTCGGCGTCGACCCCGACCCGGCGAACGCCGGGGCGATTCGCTCGTGGGCGGTCGACTACTCGGAGGCCCTGCACCCGTACTCCTCGGGCGGCGCCTACCTCAACATGATCATGGACGAGGGCCAGGAGCGCGTGCAGGCGACCTACGGCGAGAACTACGCGAGGCTCGCCGCGATCAAGGCCGAGTACGACCCCGGCAACGTCTTCCACGTGAACCAGAACATCCGACCGGCGGCCTGAGAACGTAGGATCACCACGATGCCGAGGTACCTGGTCGTCCGTAGATTCGACGTCGCCGAGAGCGCGATGCCACAGGTGGGGCGCAAGTCGCGCGTCACGATCGAGGAGGAGTTCCCGCAGATCACGTGGGAACACAGCCACGTGATCGTCGACGACGACGGCGTCGTCCGCACGTACTGCGTCTACGCGGCGCCCGACGAGCAGGCGATCCGCGACCATTCCGGCAAGCTCGGGCAGCACGAGATCGAGTCGCTGCAGGTGATCGCCGGGGACGTCAGCCCGGCCGACTTCCCCGGCTAGCCCTCGCCGAGGCCGAGCAGCCGCGCGTCCGGAACGTGGTAGTGCGCCTGGAGCGCGACCGCGAGCTTCGCCGTGACCTCCCGCCTGCGCGCGTCGTCACCGTCCGCGACAAGCTCGAGCGCCTCACGGTAGAGCATGACCGCCTGCTCCTTGGCCCAGCCGCGCTCGGCCTGGCCGCCCGCGGCTAGGAAGTGCTGGATCGCGCGCTCGGGCTCGCCGGCGTCGCGCCAGTGCCGCGCCTTCGCGGACGTCGCCTCGCCTACTTCGGAGGTCACTTGCTCGAAGAACTGCGCGACTTGCGCGTGCCGCTCCCGCCGCCGCGCCCGGGGCAGCAGGTCGTAGGCGGCGTCGCGGATCATCACGTGCGTGAACGAGTACTGCTGGTCGCCCTCGAAGCTCGAGACCGTGTCGCGACGGACGAGGTCGCGCCGCTCCAGCGCGGCGAGACGCTCCGCGAGCTCCTCGCCGTCGCCCATCGCCTCGAGCGCGCCGCGCCAGAAGGTCTTGCCGACGACGGCCGCGTCGAGCAGCAGCGACCGCTCGTCCTGCGGGAGCGCATCGAGCCGCGCCGCCAGCAGGCCGCGGATCGAGTTCGGCAACGACATCCGTCCGCCGGTCGAGGTCTCGAGCATCGTCGCGGCGAGCTGCTCGATGAAGAGCGGGTTCCCCTCGGCGTTCTCGGCCACCGCGTCGCTCGCGCCGTTGGCGAGCAGGTGGCGGGCAAGCACCCGCGACTCGTCGGCCGAGAGCGGCTCCAGCGGCAGCGCGCTGTACTGCGAAAGGCCGCCGCCCCACGCCGGGCGCGCGTCGAGCAGGTCCGGCCGCGCGAGGGCCAGGATGAGGATCGGCAGGTCGCGCAGGCGGGCCGCGAGGAGCTCGATCAGGTCGAGCAGGCTCGAGTCGGCCCAGTGCAGGTCCTCGAAGACGAGCATCGTCGGCCCCTCGCGCGCCACCGCCTCGATGAAGACTCGGACGGAGAAGAAGAGCGTCTCGCGATCGGCGACCGAATGCTCGGGGTCGAGCCCGAGCAGGATCGCCAGGTGCTCGGTGACCTCGCCGCAGCCCGAGCCGACCAGCGTCTCGACCTGCTCGCGGAGCTTGCCGAGAGCGACCTCCGGCGAGTCGGTCTCGTAGATCCCGCAGAGCTGCTTCACCTGCAGCGCGAAGGCGAAGTACGCGCTGCTCTCGCGGTACGGCAGCGAGCGGCCGCGGATCGTCCGGCCGCCGAGCTCCTGGACGTTCGAGGAGAACTCCGTCGCAAGGCGCGTCTTGCCGACGCCCGCCTGGCCGAGCACGGTGACGAGGTGAGGCCTGCGCTCCGCCGCGGTCCGCTCCCAGATCCCGCGCAGCACGTCGAGCTCGCGGGTGCGGCCGACGAGCGGCGCACGGCTGGCGCGGCGCTCCCCCACGGGCGTCGACGCCTCGACCGCGAGCCAGACCTCAACTGCGTCGGCCTTGCCCTTGGCTGTCACCGGGTCGAGGGGCTCATAGACGATCGCGTCGCGGGTCAACCGATACGTCTCGGCTCCGACGATGACGCCGTTCACGGGCGCCGCGCCCTGAAGGCGCGAGGCGGTGTTGACGACGTCGCCGGCGACCATGGCCTCGCCGTGCTCGGGTCGGGCATCGATCGTCACCAGCGCCTCGCCGGTGTTCACGGCGATCCGAATCTCCAGACCGAGGCCGGGCAGCCCATCTCGTACCGCGAGCGCCGCGCGCACGGCCCGTTCGGCGTCGTCTCCGTACGCGGTTGGCGCGCCGAAGACGCCCATCACCGCGTCGCCGATGAACTTCTCGACCCGGCCGCCGAACGACTCGATCTCGCGCCGGGCGCGGTCGTGGTACGGGCCGAGGACGGCCTGCACGTCCTCGGGGTCGCGCTGGTCGGACTGCTGAGTGAAGCCGACCAGGTCGACGAAGATGACGCTGACGACGCGGCGCTCCTCGCGCGGCGCGGCGCCCGCCAGCTCCCGCCCGCAGGCGAGGCAGAATTTTGCGTACGCGGGGTTCTCCTGGCCGCAGCTCGCGCAGGTGATCACGCGACTAAGCCTAGAGCGAGACTAGGAAGCCGAGAAGGGGGCCGGGCAGGCCGCGATCTTCGGAATCGAGAAGCGGGCGATCGTCCCGAACTGCGGCGCGGGCTTGCAGGCCTGCGCGACGCCGGCGTCGCAGGCGACCGAGAGGAAAATGAACGCGTCCTCGATCGTGAAGCCGTGCTGGTCGACGAGCAGCCGCGCTGCCTCCTCCGAGACGAGCTTCAGCGCCTCGTCGAAGTCGTCGGCCGTGGCGTGTGGCAGCCAGCGGTCGGCGAGCTCGGTGACGGGCCACGTCGCCTGCTTGCCCTTGAGCAGGTCGAAGCGGACGTCGACCTCCCCAGCGATCTCGACGCCGGTGAAGCAGATCTCGCCGTCCCCCATCGAGGCGTGCATGTCGCCGACGGCGAACATCCCGCCGGGCCGGCGCACCGGGAAGAAGATCTTCGCGCCCTTCCCGTGCAGGTGGTCGTCTAGGTTCCCTCCGTGCCTCCCCGCGAGGCCGTTCGAGAGCGTCTCACCGTCGGTCGCGACGCCGACGACGCCGACCATCGGCCTCGCTGGGAAGGAGACGCGGTCGTTCATCCGGATCTCGCCGTCACTCACCTCGAACATCCGCGTCAGCGGCGCCTGCACCTCGTCGATCAGCTGCCCGAAGCCGGGGATCAGCGTCGCGACCCCCCACTCGATCGGCCGGACGTCGAGGATCTCGGCGACGAGCGAGTCGCCCGGCTCGGCGCCGCGCACGGCGACCGGCCCGGTGGCGCCGTTGATCCGCTCGAGGTCGATCTCGGTGACGAGGTCGTCCTCGCTCTGGATCTGGCCCGTGAAGCAGTCGTTCGTCTCGAAGGTGACGGTCTCGCCGGGCTCGACCTCGAGGACCGGCTCGAGGTCGGGCCCGAACGACCAGATCACCTGGTCACGCGAGAGCCGATGCGCGGTCGCGACCGCCATCACGCCTCCGGCACGAACGCCGGCAGTGTCTCGGGCGTGACGGGCTCGTCGTCGACGTAGACCCGTTCCATGTCGTCGAGCCGCTGGGGCCTCGTTCGCACGATCCACACCGTGACCAGTACGCCCAGCACCGTCCAGGCGATCGCGACCCAGTTCGCGTACTTGACCGGGTACGTGGGCGGCGCCTTGTAGAACTGGTAGTAGAGCGGGAAGAAGAAGAGGACGATCCCGCCGATCGGCAGGATCAGGTGGAGCAGCGGGTTGAACTGGCTGCGGGCCGGCCCGAGGTAGTGGCGGATACATCCTGCGGCCACCAGCATGTAGACGATGATCACGATCGGCACCGCAATCGTCGCGATCATCGCGAAGCCGGTCAGCGGCCCCCACTTCCAGCCGAACAACAGGCCGAGCACGAGCGCGAAGATCGTCAACCAGACGATCGCGACGTTGGGCGTCTTGAACTCGGGGTGCGTCCGGGCCAGCGGGCGCGGAGCGAGGCCGTTCCGTGCGAGCGCGTAGAAGACGCGCGTGGCGGCGTTGACGGCAGCATTCGAGTTCGCCGCGATCGAGTTGCAGATCGCGAGGAAGACGAGGATCCACCCCGTGCTCCAGAACACCTTTCCGAGGTCGCGCCACGGATCGGCGCCCGTCGCCTGCTTGACGAAGTTGTCGAAGCCCGCGCCGAAGACCCATGCGTACGCGCACAGCACGTAGAACAGGCCGATGATGATCGCGGAGCCGACGACCGCCCGCGGCACCGTGCGTTTCGGATTCCTCGCCTCCTCGCCGAGCGGCGCGGCCGCCTCGAAGCCGATGAACGCCAGGATCGCGAAGACCATCCCCTTGAAGACGCCGCTCCAGTCGCCGACGGCGTGATTCGGGTTGAAGGGCTGGGCGTTCAAGTCGCCGGCGTTCGAGATCAGCATCCAGATCGCGAGCGCGCCGAAGATCGCGATCTCGAAGGCGCCGAGGATCACGCCGGCGGTGGTCGAGAGCCGGATGTCGCGGTAGGTCAGCCCGAGCACGAAGAGCGCGATCAGGAGGAGCCAGATCCACCACTGGCCGCTGTAGTGCCAGCCGACCTCGGACTGGAAGACCTCGTTCATTGCCCACCCGAACTCGAGGTAGAGGAACGGGGCGACAAGCGGCTCGAAGCCAATGAAGAGCCAGGCGACGAGGAAGCCCCAGCCCGGGCCGAGGCTCCGCGCGACGTACGTGTACATCCCGCCCGCGGAAGGCCAGAGCTTCGCGAGCTGACCGATCGCCGTCGCGGCGCAGATGCACGCGATCAGGGCGAGCGCGACCGAGAGCGGCAGCGCCTGCCGCGCGTCGGGCACGGAGATGTAGATCGAGTAGGCGACGGCGGCGGCGGGCGCCATGTGCGTGATCGACTGGAACAGCACCTGCCAGAGCCCGATCGAATGCTCGCGGAGATGGTCGAAGCTACGAGGTTCGCCAGCGGTCGCGGCTTCCATGGATGCCTCCTTCGTCGGTTCCCGCTCTCCCGCGATCCTCTCGGACCGAATGCGGGTGGTGCAACCGCGGCGAGGCTACAATGGCGCTCCCCGGGGGTGTGCCCGAGCGGCCAAAGGGAACGGGCTGTAAACCCGTCGGCTCAGCCTACGGAGGTTCGAATCCTCCCGCCCCCACACGCTTCGCGGCCGCGCCTTGGGCGCGGTCGCTCGCTTTACGTGGGAACTCGGTTTCCCCCGTGCGCCCCTCGTTGGGTCGACGCGTCCCGCGAGCGAACCATGCGCGCCAAGATCGTGAGAACATTCCGCGGGATGACGGTGCGCGTCTTCTGGTACATCTCGAAGACGAAGGTCGACAACTATGCGGGTGCCGACCGGCGCTGGACCGACCGTCTCGGCGGCCACGTGCGGGTGGGCTTGCCGCTGGTCGAGGTAGGGGTCGAGGCAACGGGGCCGCCGGATCGAGGGTTGGTCGAGAAACTGGAGCACATCGAACGTCGTGCCAAGCACGACGATGGCGTGCTTTCGGTTGTCGAGATCGGCGCGGAGCCGCCGGTCCTGTTCCGGTACGAGGGCAGGAGCGCCCGCATAGTGGTCGGCGAGACGTTCTGGGTGGCGGCGGTAGACGGCTCGTCGGCGGTGCTGCTCACCGGCTGGGCCGGGAACGCGATCGGTGCCACACCCGTCGGCGCGAGCAAGATCAGCTCTTCCGTGAACCCGATGTGGGCGGTCGAGGAACTGGTGAAAGGCACCGAAAACGAGTGGTCGGCCGCAAACCTCTCGGACGCGTGGGCGACCATTTTCCACGACGGCAGCGGTCACCTCGCGGTCGAGGCGCTGCCGCGAACGCAGGGCATTGCCGTCTACGCCGGCTGGGATCGAGCGGTCGAGGAGAACGTCGCGCGCAGCGGGTGGACGGAGCCGATCGAACGAGTAGTCGTCGGATCGCCGATCTTCGTGGAGCAGATCGCGGCGACCGCGCGTCCGTAGGCGCCAGCGCCACGGCGTCTTGCGCAGTGCCGGGTCCGCGCGACAAGAGCGATGGACGAGAATCGGCTGGATGCGCGCGATCGTCAGCCGGAGATACGGAGAGCTGGCGCTCGAGGAGATCGACGCGCCCGAGCCGGGCCCGGAGCACGTGCTCGTGCGCGTCCGCGCTGCCGGCGTCAACCCGCTCGACTACCACGAGCTTCGCGGGACGCCGCGCTTCGCGCGCGTGGTGCTGGGGCTGCGCCGGCCGAAGCACGCGCGCCGCGGCGTCGACGTCGCCGGCACGGTCGAGGCCGTTGGTGCCGAGGTCACGTCGATCGGCCCCGGCGACAACGTCTACGGCATTGGCCGCGGCTCCTTCGGCGAGCTCGTTCGTGCGACGGAGAACGTGCTCGCCCCGAAGCCCGCGCAGCTGAGCTTCGAGGAGGCGGCCGCCATTCCGGTCGCGGCAGTGACCGCGCTGGAGGCGGTGCGGGAGCGCGGCGGCCTTCGGCCTGGCCAGAGCGTGCTCGTCAACGGCGCCTCCGGCGGCGTGGGCACCTTCGCCGTCCAGATCGTGAAGGCGCTCGGCGGCGAGGTGACCGGCGTCTGCAGCACCCGCAACCTCGAGCTTGTCCGGTCGCTCGGCGCCGACCGCGTCCTCGACTACACGGACGGCCACTTCGCGAGCGCCGGCCGCCACGACCTCGTCGTCAACTGCGCCGAGGGCCGCTCACTCGCCGACCTGCGGCGGGTGCTCGCGCCGGGAGGGAAGATCGTCCTCGTCACCGGCTCGCTCGCGCAGATGGCGGCATCGGCCACGCGGCGCGACGTCGTCGGTTTCATCGCGGACGTGACTCGCGAGCGCCTCGTCTTTCTGAGCGGCCTCGTCGAAGCGGGACACCTGCGGCCCGTGATCGAGCGCACCTACGAGCTGGAGCACACCGCCGAGGCGATCCGGCACGTCGAGTCCCACCACACGCGCGGCAAGGTCGTAGTCGTCCCCTAGGCCTGGCTGTCGCTTCCCGGCCAAGTGTCGAGCAGCAGGTAGCCCTCCGGGAATGGGTCGCTCGGGTCGAGCAGCACCTGCGTGACGCCGGTGATCCACGCGCTGCCGCGGATCGCCGGCACGATCGCCGGGCGGCCCGCGACGGTTGTCTCCTCGACGATCCGCCCGTCGAAGGTCGTGCCCAGCACCGACGCGTGCGTCATCACGTCACCGGCGTGCATCGCGCCGCGTGCATGCAGCGCGGCCATCCGCGCGGAGAGGCCGGTTCCGGTCGCGGAGCGGTCGAGACGGCCCGGCGCCACGACCACCGCGTTGCGCGAGACCCGACCGACGCCCTGCCACGGCTCGGCGAGCTCGACGATGCTCACGCCGGCGATCTCGGGGTTCTCAGGATGCGCACACGGCAGCTGCTCGCGCGCGGCCGCCCTGATTCGCTCGCCGGCCCCGCAGAGCTCGCGCGCCTCGGCCGGCTCGAGCGCGAAGCCCAAAGCGGCCGCGTCGGCGATCGCGTACCACATGCCGCCGAACGCGACGTCGACGCTCAGCGTGCCGAGCCCGTCGACCTCGAGCGGCGCGTCGAGCCGCTGTGCGAAGCAGGGCACGTTGGTCAGCTCGACGCTCTCGCACTTGCCGTCCTTGCAACGCGCCGTCACCTCAACCACGCCCGCAGGCGCCTCGAGCCGCAGTGTCGTCTCGGGCTCTTGCATTGCCACCATCCCGGTCTCGAGCAGCACGGTCGTCACGCAGATCGCGTTCGAGCCGGACATCGGCGGGTACTCGGTCGGCTCCATCACGATGAAGCCGGCGTCGCAGTCGTTGCGCGTCGGCGGCACGATCAGGTTCGCGTGCTGCGCAACGCTGCCGCGCGGCTCTCGCAGCAGCAGCCGCCGCAGCGAGTCGTCGCGCGCGAGCGCCTGCATCTGCTCGAAGACCGTCTCGCCCGGCGGCGGCAGCACCCCGCCGACGACGACGTTGCCGACCTCGCCGCCCGCATGGCAGCCGACGACCGTGATGGCTCGCTGCGCCCGCATCGGCGAGACAATCCTCGCATGCGGATCGTCCCCTGGATGCAGCCGCTGTTCCGCGATCGCGCTGCCGCGGGCCGCGAGCTGGCGACGGTCGTCCCGCGGGCAGAGATCGTCGTCGGCGTGGCCCGCGGAGGCGTGGCGGTCGCGGCCGAGGTCGCCCGCGCGCTCGACGCACCGCTGACGGCGGTCGACGTCGAGCGCGTCGATGCCGGTGGGAGACGGCTCGGGGCCGCCAGCGCGGAGGGGCCGCCGTACCTCCTGGTCGCCGAGACAGACGTCGAGGAGCCGCTTGCCCGGGCGCGCCTTGCAGCCGAGCGGCTGGAGGCACGGCTCGAGCACGAACGCCTTCCGGTCGAGGAGCGCGAGACGCTCGTGGTCGACGACGGCGCGATCACCGGGCTCACGCTCGCGGCCGCGTGCCTGTGGGCGCGGTCGGCGGGCGCCTCGCGCGTCCTCGCCGCCGTTCCGGTCGGGCGCGTCGACGGATTACGGCGGCTGGCCGAGGTCGCCGACGAGGTCGTCTGCCCGCACCCGCTCGAGCAGATCGCCGTCGTCGGGCAGGCCTACGACAGCTTCGACCCGCTGGACGAGTGGTACGTCGCCTCGCTGCTAGCCGAGCGGCAGTAGCGCGCCCTCGAGCTCGAGCAGGAAGCGCTTCACGTGCAGCCCGCCGCCGAATCCGGTCAGCGAGCCGTCGGAGCCGATGACGCGGTGGCACGGCAGCACGAGCGGCAGCGGGTTCTGCCCGTTGGCGGCGCCGACGGCCCGCGCCTTGTCGTTTCCGAGGCCGAGTCGTCGTGCCTGCTCGCCGTAGCTGACCGTCTGCCCGTACGGAATGGTCGCGAGCGCGAGCCAGCACTGTTGCTGGAAGTCCGTTCCGTCCAGCTCGAGCGGCAGGTCGAACGCGACGAGCTCACCGGCGAAGTAGGCGTCGAGCTGGCGCCCCGCCTCGTCGAGAACGGGCGAGTCGCCATCTGCTTTGAGCCGTCCCGCATGGAACATCACGCTTTGGAGCGCGAAGTCGGAGGCGACGAGCCCGAGCGGCCCGATAGGACTGTCGACGACGGTTTGCGGCATCTCGTGAATCTAAAACGCGGGTCGGAAGCGGCGCGTGAGATCGCGCCTACAATTGCCGTGCTGCCCTCTTAGCTCAGTTGGTAGAGCACCTCCATGGTAAGGAGGGGGTCGACGGTTCGAGTCCGTCAGAGGGCTCTAAAAGACCTGCAACTCGGCGATTGTGTTGTCTGTGCTGAAACGCGGGTAGGAGGGGATCAGCGTCGCAAGCGGGAAGTGCCTCGCTTGCAGGCAACGGGTCGGCAGCAGGCTCAAGGTCGCCGGCGGCTCGCCAGCGGCGAACCGGCTTACTCCCGCATGAGCATCAATTCGGCCTCGCGCTCGAGGTCGAGATAGGCGTCGCCGCTAACGTCGATCGCGACACGGTTGATCGTGCCGCCGGTGAAGTGATGCGGCGCGGCACCGGGAAGATCCGCTGTCAGCGGCTCACCCTCGTGGCGGCCAACGTAGAGGCCCGATCCTGCGATCGCGAACGCGCCGAGCTGAGTCTTTATCTGACCCTCGCCGACCTTCTCGTCGCCGTAGTAGAGCGACAGCGTCCCAGCCGTGTGGTCCGGCTCCTGAGAGGTCTTCTCGAACGACGCCGAGAGGATCAGCTTCTCGCCGGTCGGCACGTCGGCCGTTGCGACGACCTTCTGCTCTTCGATGCCGAGGAAGTTGTTCAGATAGTGGAGCCGGTTGTCCTTGACGTACAGCGCATGGCCGCCGAATCGCGTTCCCAGCGCGAACAGCACGCCTTCCGCATGCGGCTCCGTGACATCGACGAGGGCGCCGATCACGAACGACCGGCCGCGCGTGGTGACCGCCTGCCACTCGGGCACGGGCGCGGTACCGGGGAAGTAGACGTAGCGGTCGCGCGGCGCCGTCAGCTGGGGCCGCTCGGTGTTCAGGATCTCGAGCGCCGAGCGGTCGTCGAGCGGGAACGCGCCGTTCGCGCCCGCCTCGGCGAACCAGAGGTTCACGAGCTCGCGCACCTTGTCCGGATTGTCCGCCGCGAGGTTGTGCACCTCGGACCGGTCGATCTCGACGTGGTAGAGCTCCCACTCGTCGTCGTTGAAGTGGCCCCAGCCCGCGAGCGTCGGGTGGTTCGTGACGGCCTTCCAGCCCTCGTGCCAGATCGAGCGCGAGCCGAGCATCGCGTAGAACTGGGTCGAACGCGGTGACGGCTCATCGGCGTCGTCGATCGTCGAACGGATGCTCCTGCCGTCGAAGGCGCTCTGCGTATGGCCCTTGATCGTCGTCGGTGCGTCAATCCCAAGGAGGTCGAGGATCGTCGGCGCGATGTCGATCGCGTGGCAGTACTGCTCACGCAGCTCGCCCGCGCCCTTGCCGCCGGGCCAGGCGAGGATGAACGGGTCCGATGTACCGCCGTTGAACTCGTAGCGCTTCCACATCTTGAACGGCGTGTTGAACGCCATCGCCCAGCCGTTCGGGTAATGGTTGTACGTCTTCTCACTGCCGAGATCGTCGATCTTCGCGAGGTTCTCCTGCAGGTCATCGGGGACGCCGTTGGCGAACTTCATCTCGTTCACCGATCCCGTCGGGCCGCCCTCGCCGCTCGCGCCGTTGTCGGACACGAGCAGGATCAGCGTGTTGTCGAGCTGATCCGTCTCCTCGAGGTAGTCGAGCAAGCGGCCGATGTGATGGTCGGCGTGAGCGAGGAAGCCGGCGTATACCTCCGCGAACCGGCAGAAGAGGCGCTTCTCGTCGTCTTCGAGCGTGTCCCACGGACGCGTGTAGTCCATCGCCGGGAACGGCAACCCGTCCGAGCTCTTCCGCGTGTCGGGCGTGCCGATCGGATTGATCGGCGGCAGCTCCGTGTTCTCCGGGACGAGCCCGAGCTTCTTTTGATTGGCAAGCGTCTGCTCTCGCAGCGCCTCGTAGCCCATGTCGAAGCGGCCCTTGAACTTCTCGATCCACTCCTTCGGCGCGTGATGCGGGGCATGACAGGCGCCGGGGGCGTAGTAGAGGAAGAACGGCTTCTCCGGGGCGATCGCCTTCGCGTCCTGGATGAACTCGATCGCCTTGTCGGTGATGTCCTCGGTGAAGTGGTAGCCCTCTTCGGGCGTCTTCGGCTGCGCCACCGGATGGTTGTCGTAGACGAGGTCGGGATACCACTGGTTCGTCTCGGCACCGAGGAATCCGTACCAGCGCTCGAAGCCGCGCCCCGTCGGCCAGTTGCGGCGCGTCGACGCGAGATGCATCTCGTCGGTCGGGCAGAGATGCCACTTACCGACCATGTACGTGTTCCAGCCCTGCTCGCCGAGGATCTCCGGGAGCATCCCGTTCTCGGGTGGGATCGTCCCGCTCGCGTTCGGGAAGCCGATCGCCGCCTCGGTGATGCACGCCATGCTGTTGCGCGTGTGGTTGCGGCCGTTCAGCAAGGAAGAGCGCGTCGGGGAGCAGAGCGCCGTCGTGTGGAACTGCGTGTACCGCACTCCGCGCTGCGCGATCCGATCGATGTTCGGCGTCTCGATCGGCCCTCCGTAGCAGCTCATCGCCGAGAAGCCGACGTCGTCGAGAACGATGTAGAGCACGCTCGCCGCGCCCGGCGGCGCCTTCGGCGGCTCGAACGGCGCCCAGTCCGGCACCGAATCGCGGATGTCGACGTTGATCGTCCCTCTAAACGGTTCACTCATCGCGCTCGGCCTCCTGTCTTGCTCTGGCTAACGGTCCCGTGCAGGCGCCACCACCTCGGCAGGCATACGGGCCGCTGTAGACGACCGGACCCGGTATGGGAGCGCATCATCCGCAACGGGTGACCAGTCCGGAGGCCGGCCGTCGAGGCGTCGGGTTGCGTCGATGCGCGCAGGCGCCGAACCTGGCCTGCCGGGTCGCACCAAGGTCGCAGGCACATGGAAGACGCGACCAAGACGAAGACGACAACGACGGCTAGCCACGGCCGGGCGTCGACGACGTCACGCGACGGAGACTCGACGATGAGGGGCGGCCGCACGTGCCGCCCCTCATCTGCGCAAGGCGTCAGTCCCGGGCTCGCTCGTAGTAGAGCTGCGCGAGGCCGTCGCCGAGCATCCG
>Ga0207665_10000736_pt1 | contig 22027 bp, 23 predicted proteins | sample LARL112metaG_FD_184351 | JGI IMG/M metagenome (GOLD analysis project Ga0207665, IMG submission 184351) | Corn, switchgrass and miscanthus rhizosphere microbial communities from Kellogg Biological Station, Michigan, USA - LAR L11-2 metaG... | ecosystem: Host-associated > Plants > Roots >...
TCCCGCCACGGCGAAAGACGACCTGCAGATTATTTTGCACGAAACGCAGAGAACCAAAGACCTGGTGCAAGACTTGCTCAGCTTTGCGCGGCAGCGTCCGGTGAAACGCGAACTGGTGAACGTTGCCGCAATTTTGCGGCAAACCACGAAGCTGCGCAGCTACGATTTGCAAAGCCACGGCGTCGACATCTACGAGCAATACGACGAGAATGTGCCCACGGTGATGGGTGACGCGCAGCAACTCCAACAAGTGTTCTTGAATATGTTGAATAACGCCTACGATGCGATCGAAGAATCCGGGCGGCGCGGACAGATTCGCCTGCGGACGCGAGCTTTGGGGCAATTTATTGAGATTCGCCTGGAAGATAACGGAACCGGAATTACGGAAATCGAACGCATCTTCGATCCCTTCTACACCACGAAACAGACTGGCAAAGGGACGGGGCTCGGCTTGAGCATCTGTTATGGAATTGTACGCGCACATGGCGGCGAAATTCAGTGCTGGAATAATCCCGGCGGACATGGAAGTACATTTTCCATTCGTATTCCAGTAGCTAGCGAAGCAGCGAGCGCGAAACAGGCAGGCCGATGAGCAGACCATGAGCGACCAGACCACAGCATTGCTGAAAACGATTCTTTTGATCGAGGACGAACCCTCGGTGACGGCGTTCGTGCGAGCTGCATTGGAGCGGCATGGATACAGCGTTGTTGCCGTGGCCTCTGGCGCGGAAGGCGTGGAACGATTGACAGCCGCAAGTTTCGGCGGAGTAATTTCTGACATTCGCATGCCGGGAGCCATCAACGGAGCGGAAGTCCACGAGTGGATACGCGTGCATCGGCCGGAACTTCGGGAGAGAGTGATTTTAATGAGCGGCGACACGGCCAACAGCAAAACTCAGGCGTTGCTCGCGAACAGCGGAATTCCGTGCATCGAAAAACCCTTTCGAGTTGAGAAACTGATCTCAGTAGTGGAAAGCACTTTCGGAAAACCATGAGCGATTCGATAAAAACAAGGCTTTTGGTCGTGGACGACGAGCAAAGCATTCGCAAATTGTGCATGACCATCGGAACTTCGCTGGGGTACACGTGCAGCGAAGCAGAAAGCGCGGAAACCGCGGTCGCACGGATCGAGCAGGAAGCGCCGGATTTGATTCTCACGGACTTGAAATTGCCAAGCCAGTCCGGGGTGGAGCTGCTGCGCCAGGCGAAAGCGCTCTCTCCGCGTGCGGAAATTGCCATCATGACCGGCCATGGATCGATCGAATCCGCGGTGGATGCGATGAAGCTGGGCGCGTACGACTACATCGAAAAGCCATTCCGCGTGGAAAAAATGCGGCTGCTGTTGCAGCGAATGGCGGAGAAAGTCCGTTTGGTGACGGAAAACCAATTTTTGCGTGAACGCGTGGACACCGAAGACAATCTGGACGGAATCATAGGCGCTTCGGCGAACATTCAAGACGTGATGCGCATGATTTCGAGGTTGAAGGATACGCGGACGCCAGTGTTGGTGTCCGGCGAAAGCGGCACCGGCAAGGAACTTGTCGCGCGCGCCATTCATTTTCGAGGAACCATGGCACAGACGCCGTTTGTGGCCGTCGACTGCGGCTCATTGGTACCGACATTGATGGAGAGCGAGCTTTTCGGCTATGAAAAGGGCGCTTTCACGGGCGCCATAAAGTCGAAAACCGGGCTTTTTCAGGCAGCCAGCGGCGGCACAATTTTTCTGGACGAAATTGGCGAACTGCCGCTGGAAATGCAGGCCAAACTTTTGCGCGTGCTGCAGGAGCGAGAAGTGCGGCCAGTGGGCAGCAATGAAAGCCACAGCGTGGATGTCCGAGTGATTGCCGCAACGAATCGTGATCTTGAGACGGCGTACCGCGAAGGCACATTTCGCAAAGATTTGTACTTCCGCTTGAATGTTGTCACCGTGCATCTGCCTGCTTTGCGCGAACGGCGTTCCGATATTCCGGTGCTGGTACATCACTTTCTCAACCGCTACGCGCCCGGAACAAATTTGCAGGTGACGCCGGCGGCGATGAAAAGCTTGCTGCAATACGAGTGGCCGGGAAACGTCCGCGAACTGGAAAATTGCGTTGCGCGCGCGGTAACGCTCGGCGACCGGCAAATTATTGATGTAAACGATCTACCCCCGGCGATTCGTGCCGAAGGCAGCAGCAGCGCGCAGACGACACCTTCTGACAGCTCGTCCCTCTCCACCACGGCGCTTGCGGAGATGGAGCGCATGACGATTTTGAAGGTGTTCGAACGAGCCAATGGCGACAAGGCGCTGGCTGGACGCATGCTGGGAATCAGCCGGGCCACGCTGTACCGCAAGCTGAAGCGATATAAAATTTCCGTTCACGCGGCGTCGGAAAGCGCCGAAACCGTTTCGCAGTCGTAGCCGCCGCAAAAAATTACGAACCGCCTTCCCCTTTTTGTTTGACACGAAATGGCAAGGAAACTGAGACGCAAACGTGTCAGGTTGAGACGGTTGCGGCAAGGAAGTACTATCGGAAATTCCTAAGCCATTTGTTTTGAGACGCTTCACACTCCCGTAAATTCATATTTTTTTGGGCGCCATCTTGCATATTTCCTCTCTGCGCGGTGTGTGCGGCGCGGCGTCACGGGTGTAGTTCGACGTGTTTACCCGCCAGCGGCAAGGATAAGTTAAGGCAGCGTGGGCAAAGAAGTGTCAAGACAGAAGACAATTTCGCACACGCAAGCAGCCGAATCGGCCGCAGGCTGCGTGGCGCAGTTGGCACAGTTTTTTCCGAACGTACAACCCGTGCAGGTTCGCGCGGAACTGCTATCGCTGAAGCATGGCTCGAGTAAACTGCGGCAAAAGGTGCTGGTGGAATTCGCTAGCCGCGAGAACGCAATATTCAGTTCGACGCTACCGTTGGAGTTCAGCGATCGTGTGCGGTTGCAACATGCGCAGGAGAAAAAGTTTGCCGATGCCATTGTAGTTGCTGTGCAGTATCAGAACGAAGGCAAAGCGGTGGCTGTACGATTCTCAGACGGACAAAGTTCGTGGGTGAACAGGCCTTGAGCAATTCACTGACAACGCTGAAGATTCCGGGACTCGCACAGGGCGACACCGCGCGCCAGGCACAATGGGAGGAGTATCGCTCGTTATTTCCCATCTACATTGCTCTGGCAAAACAATTGGACTTTGAAATTCCGTTTGGCCCGGAGCGGCGAAACCTGCCCGCCAAGGCCGATACGGAGCTTTATGAAAGCGTGCACGCGTGGCTGAATTCCATGGACCAGCGGGTGATGGTTCACCAGCTTCGTCACCTGCTGCAGATGACCACGCTGAACGCGAGCGAGACCGGTCTGCGCGCGCTGATCCTGCGGCACCTGCGCAAACCGGCAAAAAGCAACGTGGACCGCGACAAAATTGACTTCCTACTGGTGCAATACTTCGCATTGTGCGCGCCAGCAAAGATTTATCACAAGCAGATTGAGCTGGCGGACGCGGCGCAAGTGATGCAGCCGGTGCTGGGCGACGTGGACAGCACGCCGCTGGCATGGTGCGAGCCGTTGGAAAAAATGATTGAGGCGCTGAAAGCTTTCCGCAGCCTGCGCGAGCTGCTAAAAACAAATTTCATCGAACAAGGCCGGCGAGTGAAGGAGGCAGCGGGAGGAATGTTTTACGATCCCTCCGCCTTGCTGGCGTTCATTCGATTTAATTTTCTGCTGCGGCGTACGCTGATCGAACTTATGCACGCCGACCTGATCGCCATCCGCTCTGGAGCAGCTCAATTGGAAGCTGCGGGAATTCGCTTTCTGGACTGCGAAAATGCGGGTATGTCTACAAATGAGTCGATCAACCGCGTAAAGCATGCGGCCGAGGAATGGAAACAGCCTTTTCAGAAGGAATACACGGAAAGAACCGTCAGCCAGGCATTCGAAAAATTGCTCGGGCTGCGCGCGGATATCGAACGCGCAATGAAAAAGATTGCGTCGAAGCCGGTGATCAGCCAGGGCATAAACGTTTCGTCGATTCCAGCTGTTAAAAGTACCGCTTCCGGCAAAGGCCAGCACACGGAGTCTGGAAAGTTTTCCATCGGAGCCGAAGCATTGGCAACTCTCGATCCAGAGACGTGCATGGAGCAAATCTGGGAGCAACTGATCGCGGCGCCGCCGTCGCGGGGGCGTTCGATGACGACGATTCGCCTGGGCGCGGCCCGCGTGCTGTTGTCCTCGTGGGAAGTCAGCGCATTCGTCAGCGAAGACGGCCCTTCTGCGGAAGACCTGCGGCGTGCCGTCGTGGCGCGCGCGTTGGTGGCCGCTGCAACCGAGACGGCGCGTGAAAGCGGCACCGCAACAGGCCTTGATCGGGCGCTGGCGGTTGCCCGCCTGGAAGTGACTCGGCTTCATGAACGGGTGGACGCGGCGAAACAGGCGAAGGATACGGAAGCCGCAGTGAATATGGGCATCAGCGCGAAACGGCTGAGCTCTGCAATCGACGAAGCGGAAAGATTATAGACCTATCGGTGCGCGACAGAGGACTCGGGGGAGCGGCAACACTTGAAAAACGCCAAGGTTTTAATTCTGACCGAAGATACGGAATTTGCTCAGGTGCTCAGCTCGTGCTGGAACACGGAATCACAAGCGCCCGCAATCACCGTGCTGAACAGCGCGCTCTGGCAGGGACAGAACGGCGAAGGCTTTGACATCGTAATTCTTGGTCCAGTGGGCGACGGCAAACTTTCCAGAATTGTTCAATCGCTGCACCCGGGCGTGGCCGTAATTCAGTGCGCGTTTGTGGAGGCCGCCGAAAAACAGCAATTGCTTTTGCGTTATCCGCGCTTGATTTACGTGCCCTTGCGCGAAGATTGGATTCAAACGCTGCTGCTGGTGGCAGGCGAATCGCTGCGACACGTGCGTGCCAGCCGGCAGGCAAAACACGCTCTTTCGCTGGCTTTACAGAGCGAACGCGAGGCCGTGCTCGGCCGTTACATGGCGGAGATGAAGCACTCGGTCAACAACGCGCTTACTTCGATTTTAGGGAATGCCGAGTTGCTGCTGCTCGAACCCGGCCAGCTGAGCGCGCAATCGTTGCACCAGATCAAGACCATGCACAGCATGACTTTGCGCATTCATGAAATCATGCAGCGATTCTCATCGCTGGCCAGCGAGATGCGGGAGGCTGAGACTGCATCTCAGGCTGAGACAGAAGAAGCGCTACAAAGCGTTTCGACGCGAAATTAACAGTTTGTGAAGTTCGCGTAACTGATTGAATCTGCGGGCATTCTTCCCTGTCGAAACATTCTCCAGCGCAGCTTGTGACGTGGCTGCCGACGTGCATTTCTCTGCCATGGAGAACTCCGGAGAAACTCGTCGTGCTGAAAAAAGTGCTCATCGTCGACGATTCACCCGCGCAAGTGAAGCTTATGCAGGGGCTTCTGGAAAACGAGGGTTATCAGTCATTCGGACTGAACGATCCTTTGCGGGTTGAGGAGACCATTTCGACTCTTCATCCGAGCGTGATTCTGCTTGATGTCGTGATGCCGGACCGCAACGGCTTCCAGGTTTGCCGCGAACTGAAGGGCAATGCAGAGTTTCAATCGATTCCCGTGATTCTTGTGACTTCGAAAGACAGCGTGAGCGACAAATATTGGGGCGAACAACAAGGAGCGGACGGGTATGTCACCAAGCCATTTACGCGTGAGGAGCTTTTGCGCGCGGTGCGCCGCTTCGCCTGAGAAAAATTGATGAATGACGAATTCCAACTCGCGCCGCTTCCTCCCGATGCCGACACAGCCGAAATGCTGGAGGCCATCGGTCCGCTGGAAGAGCGTCCGGCGGAATCGCAATATTGCGTGTTTCGCAGCGGCCGCGAACGTTTTTGCTTGCCGGTGCTGGATGTGGAAGAAGTGCTGGAATGGCCGATTGTGACCAAGCTTCCGTTGGGTCCGAGCTACCTGATGGGAATTTTCAATCTGCGCGGCGCGATTGTGCCGCTGATTGACATCGCGATGACCGAAGGCCGCCGCCCAGGGCTGTTGCCAAAACACGTTGTGGTCGCCTCCATGCGCGTGGAAGGCAGTCACGAAGATGTTCGCATCGGTATCGCGTCGGACGAAGTCGTCGGGACGTACTCCGTAACGTCGGAAGACCTGCTGCGGCAAGCGCCGGAAAATGTGCCGCATTGCATCGGCATGTTGCGCCATGACGATCGTCTGGCACTGGTTTTGGATTTGTCCCGATTGCTGGAAGTTTTTCCTGGGCCATCAATTTGAGATTTGCGGTGTCAGGCTGGCTTATCGGCCGCGCAGCATGAATCTTTTGGAGGAAGTATGAAATCGCGATTGAGTTCAACCATATGGACGCTGGTTGTTTTTACCGGGCTGGCGCTCTTTGGCATCATCGGCCTGGCATTCCACGCCGGCCGCGAGGCGAATGGGAATTCCCTGCTCGACTTCGCTTCGCTGCCCAGCGGCGCGAGCGGCGGCGTGATCCTTGCCACGCTGTTGGCGCTCGCGGTAGCGGCGTTACTAGGATGGCGTCTGAGCAGCGGCGTGGTGACGCCGGTGCGACAGCTCGCGGAATTCTCCGAACGCCTGGCCGCGGGCGATGCTCGCGCGCGCTCAGACATTCAATCCGATAACGAGCTTGGCTACATTTCAGAAAATTTGAACCGTGCCGTCGCGAAAGTCGCCAAGTCCAACACTAGCCAGGAAGCCAGCGAATCCCTGCAGCGCAGCATCACTGAATTGCTGGCGGTGATCAACCAGGTTGCGCGCGGCGAACTGGCGCTGCGCGGCAAAGTGACCAACGATGCTCTGGGCAACGTCACTGACTCCATCAATTACATGCTCGACAACTTCACCAAAGTTCTGGAACGTGTGCGCAAGGCAGCCATGGAAGTAACCGCTTGCTCCAACAACATTCTCGTCGCTGCCGACGAGATGCAAGCCGGCGCCACACAGCAGGATCAGGAAATTACAAACACCTCGAGCGCCGTGGAAGAGCTCACAGTTTCGATGAAACAGGTTTCCAATAACGCCGAAGCCAGCGCCGAAGCTGCGCGCCGCGCACTCGACGCCGCAGAACAGGGCAATCGCGCCGTGCGCGATACGCTGGACGGGATGCAGCGCATCCGCGCCTCCGTGCAAGCTACCGCGAAGAAGATCAAGTCGCTTGGCGATCGGTCTCTGGAAATCTCGGAAATCATCAACGTCATCAACGACATCACGGAACAGACCAACTTGCTCGCGCTGAACGCAGCCATCGAAGCGGCGCGCGCAGGCGACGCTGGCCGCGGTTTCGCAGTCGTCGCCGACGAAGTTCGCAAACTTGCAGAACACTCCCGCAGCGCCACCAAAGACATCGCGGCGCTCATCAAGGCCATTCAGGCCGAGACAAACGAAGCGGTGGTGGTCATGGAAGAAGGCACCAAGGAAGTCGAATCCGGCGCCACTCTCGCGGATCAAGCCGGACGCGCCCTCGATGCGATTTCAACTGTGGTGCGCCAGTCAGCCGAACTGGTACAGGAAATTTCACTCGCTTCCAAACAGCAGGTGCGCGGCACCGAAGGTGTAGCGCACGCCATGCAGATTATTTCCAACATTACGCGGCAAACTTCGCAAGGAACGCGTGGCACGGTCGCGACCGTGAGCCAGCTCGTGAAACTTTCCGACCAGCTGAACGAAGCGCTCTCGCAATTCCGTGCTGCTTCCAAACAAGCCAAAGAGCAGGCAGAAGAAGCCGAGCAGCTGCAACCGGTGCCGGCGGGCGCACTTCGTTAGACGCTTCGTTAAGCAGTTCGCTAGCGGCAATTACCGTGCTGCATTGCGCTGCAAAAGAGCAGTGAGTTGAATCGAGAGCGATAAGTGAACACCAGGGCGAACCAGTGAGCTTGACCGAACACGAGCTGAGTGAAATCCGCATGCTGATCGAAGAACGCACAAGCATCCGGTTCGATGCATCGCGCGAGCGGTTCTTCTCCACTCGCGTGCGCGAGCACATGAGCAGGAAGGGCCACGCCCGTGGAACCGATCTGTTGCGGTCGATCAAGAAAACCAACTTCGAATTTCAGGAATTTCTGGAATCGCTGCTCACGCAGGAAACCTCGTTTTTCCGTTATCCAAGCGTATTTGAGGCATTTGAAAAGCGCGTTCTGCCCGAATTACACATCCGGAAGTTCTGGAAGAATCCGCGTTCGCTGCGCATCTGGAGCGCCGGGTGCTCCACCGGCGAAGAACCTTACTCGATCGCCATTACCATCGCGGACGCAATTTCCTTTTCCGACGCATGGAACGTCGAGATTCTGGCCACCGACATTGGCCGCCATGCGCTGGCGATCGCCGAACGTGGCGTTTACTCCGGTCGCAGCATTGCCAGCGTCAGTGAAAAACAGCTTGCCGCGCATTTTCAGCCCGCGGAAGCCGGCCAGCAGGTTCGTTCGCGGTTACGGAAGACCGTTAATTTTGTGCAGATGAACCTGACCAACAGCGTATACGTCGGAAAAATGGACGTGATTTTCTGCATGAACGTCCTGATTTACTTTTCCGAAGAGCGCCGCCGCGAATTGGTCCAGCATTTTTACTCCATGCTCGAACCCGGGGGCTATCTGTTCCTCGGCCACTCGGAGTCCATATCCAAAATGCCGGTGAAGTTTCAGGCCATCGTGCTAAACGATTGCATTTTGTACCGCAAGCCGACCACGGAAGAGGCTCAAAAAGCTGAGCTCGTGACGGAGGGACGCGCGTGAGCGTGCCGGATCGCGAAACCGTGGAAGTATTCCTCCAGGAGGCTTCCGAGCACCTGCAATACCTGCGGGAATATATCGGTGTGCTTCAGGAAATCGCTCCACGCCGTGAAGATCTGGAACGGCTGTTTATTTCTGCGCATACTTTAAGCGGCACTTCCGCAAGCTATGGATTTCCACGTTTTGCGGAAATTGCCGGCAAGCTCGCGCATGTCTTTCAATACGCCACGAACGCTTCGCTCGGAGAGGATCTTCACGGACCTTTAACGGAATTTTTGTCCGACGGAATTTCCTTGCTCGAAACCGATTTGCTGGAGATTAGCGATACTGGACAGGAACTTCTGGAAGACATTGCGGCATTCAAGGAACGGTATCGTTTCGCATTTCCCGCGGAGCCTGCGCCCTTCCATTATTCGCAGCCTGCACAACATCAGGTCGAAGAGCCGGCTGAAGATCCCCGCACTCTTGCGGCAGCAACCGGATCTTATTTCGATGCTTTGCCGGAAGATGATGAAGTCCCGGCTGAAATTCTGGAGTTCTTTCAGCCCGAGGCTGAAGAACATCTGCAGATTGTCAGCGATTGCTTGCTGTCGCTCGAAGCCAATCACAGTCCGGAAGAGATCAACAAGTTATTTCGCGCGATTCATACCGTTAAGGGTTCCGCGGCGCAAGTGGGTCTTAAGCGGCTTGGCGGAATTGCTCATCGCATCGAGGATTTGATTGGCCGGCTTCGCGATGGCGAAATCGATCCTCTTCCGCAAATCATCGATCTGTGCCTGGAATCGGTCGATGTTCTGAAAAAAACCTTGCACAAGCAGTGGACCGGCGAAGCGGAAATGCGTACTGGCGTCGATTCCCTGCTCAATCGCATCGCGGAAGTTGCGCCGATGGATGCAGAGGACGCGCCGCTTTCAAACGTCATCGCCGCAACAGGCGATTCGTCCGAGCCAGAAAAGACTTCAATCGCTCAGGTAACGACACAGAAAGCCGCGAAGAACGGCAACGCCGCCGTGGCTGCGAAATCTGTGCGCATCTCACTCTCTCGCCTCGACCGTATGATGAACACGGTCGGCGAACTGGTCATCAATCGTACCCGTATGCTCGGCCGGGTTACGGAACTGGAGCGTCTACGCGACACGCTCGGCTTTTCCAAAGAACGTCTGCAGGGGAAGGTCGTTGAGTTCCAGGAGAAATACGAATTCAACCGCATCACTTCCGCTCGTGGGCCGCTTGCGCAGAGCACCGCGCCGACACCGCAAATGCTCAATAACGCCGCGGCGGGCGACACTTCTTTCTGGAACGATTTCAGTGAACTGGAAATGGATCGCTACGACGACGTGAATATTCTTTCGCGTTCCATGACCGAAATTTCCGCCGACGTGAACGAAGTTCTATCGCAAATGGGCGGATTCATCGGGCGCGTCGAAGGCGACATTGACGAATTCACGAAACTCGCTCATCACCTGCAGGATGAAATTACCGCCGCACGCATGGTGCCGATTGGCACATTGTATTCGCGATTGTCACGCGCCGTTCGTGACGCCGCGAAATCCACCGGAAAGCAAGTCGATCTCGATCTCTCCGGCAGTGAAACCGAACTAGATAACAATATTATTCAGCAGATCTCCGACCCACTGGTTCACCTGGTGAGAAATTCCGTGGCCCACGGCATCGAACTGCCTGAAGCGCGCCGCGAAGCCGGCAAGCCGGAACTCGGCCGCGTCACTCTCCGCGCGTATCACCGCGGAAACCACATCTACATCGAAGTCGAAGACGACGGCCGGGGCATCGATTACGATCGTGTGCAGCAGAGCGCTGTGGATCGCGGCCTTGTCTCTCGCGAAACGGCCGGCAGCCTGACGGAACGCGAACTGCGCGAAATGCTCTTCCATCCTGGCTTCTCGACCGCGCCGATGAAAACGGAACTTGCGGGCCGCGGCGTTGGCCTGGACGTGGTGCGCGCCAACCTGAATGCACTGAATGGCGAAATCGAAATTCAAAGCACCACCGGCGCCGGAACAAAATTCATCCTCAAGGTGCCGCTCACGCTGATCATTTCACCGGCGCTTTTCTTGCGCTGCGGATCGGCGAATTTCGCGCTTCCTCTCGCCGTCGTCGAAGAAATTCGCCGCCTGCGCGCTGATGAAATTGAAGATGTTGGCGGAAAGCTGCTCACAAAAGTTCGTGATGTGGTCACCGAAGTGATCCGCCTTGATTCCTATCTCGGTCTGCCCGCGCTTGAGCCCATTAATGGGTATTTCCGCATGGTCGTCGCCAACGCCGACAATCGCCAGGTCGGCCTCGTGGTGGAAGAAGTCCTCGGCAAAGACGAAATCGTCATCAAGAGCCTTGGCGAATATCTCCGCCGCGTAAAGCTTTTCCCGGGCACCACCATCGCTCCGGATGGCAGCTTGATTCTTCTGCTCGATTTGAATCGCATGATTGCCAGCGAGCCGACCGAACGCAAATCCATTCAGGCATCAGCGAGTGCCGCACGGATTTTTGCGCCTGGTTCGGCGGCCATCGCCAAAGGCAGCATTCCGACCGACGCCATCGATCGTGTGCATCACGAACGCGTCGTGGTCGTCGCCGACGATTCCATCAGCGTGCGTAAATTTGTCGGCCGCATGCTGGAGAAAAATGGCTATCGCGTGATTCTTGCGTCCGACGGCCTCGAAGCCGCCGAGCTCATCGCGCAGCACGGTTGCCATCTGGTCATCACCGACCTCGAAATGCCGCGCATGACCGGCTACGAACTGATGGTGCAATTGCGGCAGAGTCCTTCGACGCGACGCATTCCGGTGATGGTAGTCACGTCGCGCGCGGGCGCAAAGCATCGCGATCGCGCCATGAAGGAAGGCGCCGTCGCATTCCTCACAAAACCGGTGCAGGAAGATCAACTCATCCAAGCCGTCGAACAACTGATTGGGACGGAGGCGCCGCAGCCCGTCGCGTAATTCCCAATGGCAAACACTTCTACCAGCAAAGTGCGCGTACTGATCGTCGATGACTCGGCCTTCATGCGCAAAGTTTTGGAAACGATTTTTAACGCTGACCCGCAACTGCAAGTCGCAGGGCACGCAAAGGACGGCCGCGAAGCCGTCGCGCTCGCGGAATCTCTGAAGCCCGACGTCATCACCATGGACATCAACATGCCGCACATGGATGGTCTGCAAGCCACGGCGCAGATCATGACCACCAATCCGCGTCCCATCGTGGTCGTCAGTTCCGAATCGCGCGATGGCGCCGCCAGCACGCTCAAGGCGCTCGAACTCGGGGCCATCGAATTTATTGCCAAGCCTTCCGGAGCGATCGATCTCGACATGCAAAGCGTCCGCGAAGATCTGCTGCGCAAAGTAAAAATGGCGGCAAAAGTTCGCGTGGTGCGTACTGCGTCGCGTCTCGCGGCAACTCTGCAATCCTTGACTCCGGCAGCCCCCAACTCCGCTGCGCGTTCCACATCGGTTGCGAATCATGCTTCCTCTCCCGCTTCCCCGGACATGCGTTTTCCAGTGGTCGTACTTGCCGCCTCCACCGGCGGGCCCGCGACGGTGATGCGCCTCGCGCCCGGCTTCACAAAAGATTTTCCCGCTGCGGTGATCTTAGTGCAGCACATGCCGGCGGCCTTCACGACGCAGTTCGCCGCACAGCTCGCTGAGTTCACCGAGATTCGCGTGAAAGAAGCCGAGTCTGGCGAAACGATTCAGCCCGGTAGTCTCTACATCTGTCCCGGCGCTCAGCATCTCCGCGTAAATCCACTTGGTCGCATCCAACTCGACTCTGTCGCCGGCCGCATTTCCGGATATCTGCCAAATATCGACGTCACCATGGAATCCGTCGCGGCGTACGGCGGCGCGCTCTCCATCGGCGTAGTTCTTACCGGCATGGGCGCAGACGGCGCACAAGGCGCGCGAGCCATCAAGAAAGCCGGCGGTCACGTGATCGCGCAGGACGAAGCCACCTCCGTGATTTTTGGCATGCCCGCCGAAGCCATCAAGTTGCGAGCCGTCGATCAGGTCCTCGGACTCGACGACATTTATTCCGCGATCGAAAAACGTGTTCTAGCTTTGACTCGCCCGACTCCGGTAGGTGCACGCTGATGAATTTTCCCTCCGGCGCCAAATCGCATCAGCCGCGCACTGAGCAGATCATTCTGTTCCGCATCAGTGGACAAACTTTTGCAATCTCTTCGTCCTCGGTGCAGGAAGTGCGCAGCGTCGACAACATCGAGGGCATGGCGCGCGATCTTCCTGAAAGCCATCTGCGCAAAGTCCGCCACAGCATCCGCCGCGGTGATCGCACTCTTTACATCGTGAATGCCGCGATTCATTTCGGCTTGCAGCCGCAGTCCGCGTCCCTGGTTTTTTTCCTGCGGCGTACTCGCACCGCGCTGCTGATCGACGGCATTGAAAAAATGACCACCATGACCCACCTTCAGGCGCTTTCGCTGGCGTTCCAGGGGGAAGAGCGCAACTGGTATCGCGGATTGACAGCGCTGGACCAGGCGGTTATCCCTGTGGTGCATCCCGAAGGCTTTCTCTCGCTTGAAGAGTTGACGCTTCTCGAATCCGCGCAATTCTCCGCCGACGCGCGTCTGGCGGCCAAAGAAAATCCAGGAGCATATGCGCAATGACCTCGGCCCATGAATCCGGGCTTCAATCTTTCGTCCTGCTGCGTTTGGGCGAGCGGCGCTTTGCGCTGCCCGCATCGCAAGTGGCTGAACTTGTTGCGCCCAGCCGCATCTTCCGCTTTCCGCACAAATCCGTGGCACTCGAAGGGGTCATTCTCCGGCGCGGCCGCATGATCGCCGTTTGCGATGTCGCCGAACAACTTACCGGCAAGAGACTCGACACGCGCCGCTTCAATCTTCTCGCCACGCGTAAATACGGCCATCAGCTTGACTGGATTGCGATTCCTGTTAGCGGTGAATGTGAACTGATCACTGTGGATATGGTGCCAGCCGGCGCAAACGATTCTTCGTACGTCGAAGGTTGGCTTTCGCACGGCGGTGAAGTCATCGAAGTACTGCGCCTCTCCGCGCTCACCCCCGGTCCTGCAGAGACCACTTTGCCTGCGCCGCTGCACGAATTTGCGGAGGCTCGGTCATGAAACTCGCCGGTCGCCCCGCGAAGATTCTCTTGATCGACACCAATGTTTATTTTTCCAAGCGTCTTAGTGACGCCTTGAAGCGCGAAGGTTTTGATGTCACGTGCAGCACCCAGCCGGCATTCGCGCTTACCACGCTCGAATACGATGCGCCGTCGGCAATCGTCTGCTCCACCAATATGCGTGAAATGGGCGCTCTCGATATCGCGCGTATGATTCGCGCTGACACCAAAAATTCCGGCATGCCGATTGTCGCCCTGGGCGATGGCAGTCAACGCGCTCTGATGGAAGCCTTTCAAGCCGGCTGCGACGATTACATCGACCGCTCTCGTCCGCCCGCCGTGATCGCCACACACGTAAAAAATATCATCATCAGCAAAGCGGAAGGCTTTCAGCCCACGCAGATGCTGGCGCCAGCGGATGCCAGCCTCAGCGGCAGCCTCTCGCATCACGATCTTCCTGGCGTGATGCAAATGCTCGGACACGCGCACCAGACTGGCGCGTTGCACATCAATTCCGGCGAGACCGATGCCCTGCTCTTTTTCGACGCCGGCACAATCGCCCACGCGGAATGCGGAGCGCTCTTCGGAGACGAAGCCGTCATCCACATTCTCAAAAATTGTTTCAAGAATAATTCCGGCGTTTACAAATTTGTTTATGGCTCGGCTTCCACGCAACGCACCGTGTTGCGTTCCGCAACCGACCTGATGCTCGACGCCATGCGCGAAGTCGACGAATCTTCGCGCGACATGGCCGAAGGGTGTTCAGAGGAAATCTCCGCCAATGCCCCCGCAAAGGAGTCGCTATGAGCGAAATCATGCCGTTCCCACCTGTCGCCGCGGAAACCGCCGCTCCAGAAAAGCGCACGCCGACCGTCTACTTCATTGACGACAGCGCCACCATGCGCGAAGTCATCAAAATTGCCTTTCGTCGCGAGAACATCACGGTGATCACCGCAGGTGACGCCGCTTCGGCCATCGCTCAGTTTGAACAGACGCCGCCCGACGCTGTCATCACCGACGTCATCATGCCCGATCAGGACGGCTACTCGGTCTGCAGCCAGATCAAGCAGCATCCGCAATTCAGCGCCACGCCAGTGATTCTGATGTCTGGCGTGGTCAACAAAAATGTCGCCGACAAAGCTGTTTCCGTCGGCGCCGACGAACTGATCCGCAAACCGTTTCAACCGCAAGAACTCATCGCGCGCGTAAAAAGTTTTCTGGAGCCAAAATCCGAGCCGTCAAGATCCGAGCCGTCAAGATCCGAGCCGCACGCCGCGCCGTCCGCACCAGCGCCGCGCTCGGCAAATTCACCTTCACTCAGCAGTCTTTTCGCTCAGCCACCCGCGCCAACGCCGGTTCCCGTCGTTCCAGTTGCGCATGCTGAAAGTCGCGCCGAAGCCGCCTGGCCTCGCGCGCTCACCGACGCTTTCACTCCGCAGCCGCACTCGCTTCCCCAATCACATTCGCCGGCGCAGGCACCCTCTGCAGCGCACAGCCAGCCCCAGCACCCCTACGCGCCGACGCACAATTTCAATGTACCGGCGCCAAATCGTCCGCAAGCCAGCGCCACCGACATTCAAAAGCTCAAAACCGAAATCTCGCGCCTCGAACTACTTATCAAAAAACTCCAGACCGAACTCCAAATCGAGCGCCAATACAACCAAGCCCTAGAACTACACGTAAAATCTCTCACCTCCCTCGACTAACCAATCTACGGAACGTCCCTGAGTGCCTCTGTGACCGCATACGACGCACTGACGTCATTGCGGCTGTGGTCCGTGATGTCGTCGAAGCGCTGCTGGGCCGGATTGGGATTTAGCCTCCGGTTGTATTCGGCGGTAATGTCCGCGCCCATCTTCTGGAGCAAGCCGTTCGCCTCAGCATCCAGATCCGCGCCGCTAACGGAGATTCGTTTACCTAAATATGGCGCGGAGATTTGCTCGGCCACTTGGTCGGCGTTCTGATAATAATGCTCCGAGATTCGCTGGTGCCCTTGCTCGTGTTCCATTACGTGCTGCGTAGCGCTCTTCGGCACCCAGATGTTGATCTTCAGCTGCAACCTTACTCTGACGTCCGTGACGGTGACCACCACATGCGTCGCATCGATCCTTTCCGACTGCGCTTTTAAGCCGGCATCGGACACGAAATTAGAATCGCACTCCGCCTCTTCGCCTTCAGCCAGCGGCGGCATATCCGCCGGAGGCGCAGCGGGGTCGAACGTGTGTATGGCAACAGTGACCGGCTGCTTCTCGATCCTAGGCCTGGACTTTTGTTTCGCTGGCTGTAATGCAGACTGATGCCGCAACGTCAATCCGGCCAACAGAGCTATTCCCAACAACGCACAGAGCACGCTGTATTTGCGCAATATGAAAAGCCCTCCGGTCTCCGCTACCAACAGAAGAGGAACTATAGTGCCTTTTTTGTGGCGAGAGGCGGTACCCCCAGGGTACTTTTCGTAAGCTCTGGTTGGAGCGAGTTCATGCGGGAGAATAACATGGCAGTATCGAGTCGGAGAGTAAAAGGCAGGGAATGGCGAAAAATAGCGCGTCAATGGACAGTTTTCGGGAGTGAATGGCGTGGTTCGAACGGCGTTCAGAAGAGGCCGCGTTGGAGCGGGTACTCGGAGATGGCGACAGCGGTGCGAGATGTGCGCGTGCTGCGGGATGCGCTGCTGACGCATTCAGATTGAGATGAGCGGGGCATGCGTTCGCTCGGGAGCATGATGGGTATTCCAGAACATTCCCAAGGTATGCGGGCGGCTGCGGACGTTGTTTCAGGATCCGAGCGCGGAGGCTGGAGCGCTACGGCAGAAGGCGATGCCGCGCATTGCGGAGGACTTGACAAGAGTGCCGGATCATTTGAATAGCGGGCCGGATTTGCCGGCGGATGAGGGAGGGAGGGCGCGGCTGTTTGGGGAGCAGTAAAGGACAGTGGTGAGTGGTGAGTGGTGAGTGGTGAGTGGCGAGAGAAAGCGAAGAGCGGGCCCGGCCCTTCGCACAAAACGCGAAAGAATCGGGCACCCCAGAGTCCCGGACGATCGAGTACGCCACCCGCCGACGATCGGATTTCCCAACGTCCCGGCGAAACCGTGCCCCAGGTACAAGAACGGTACCTGGGGCCGCCGCCGGCACACCTGAAAAGAAAGGGCAGGCATCCAATGATGGAAGCGAATGGAGGATAAGAATGTACCGCGTCCGTCAGGAAAACTTGCCTTTTGTCGGCAGCTCGCACGAATTTGTCGGCGCCGATCACGGCGACGTGAATGTTTCGGTCTTTTTACTGAGCGCGATGCCTGGCAAAGGCCCGGGCCCGCACCGACATCCCTACGATGAAATTCAGTTTGTCCGGGAGGGCCGCGGACTCTGGACCGTGAACGGGCACACATTTGAAGGTTGCGCCGGCGATATCTTCGTCATCAAGGCCGGCGAAATTCACAGCTTCAAAGCCATCGGGGATGGCCCACTGGTTCAGGTGGACGTCCATCTGAGCCCGCGCTTTATCCAGGAGAACTTGGCGTAGCGGATTGAGTGTGCCGTCCGCCCGCCAGAATTCAGGTGGGCCAAGTTTTAACGGCGATCTCGGCCAATTTCTTTTGCCGATCTTCGATCTCTGCTACGCCCCACTTAGGATAGCCAGCAAGAGCCTTCGTCAGATTAAGGTTAGCGAGTGCATATACGGGTTTCTTGACGTCAAAACCTTCGCTTAAAGAAAGTACGAATGATCCTTTTCGTTTAAATCGAGATGCGGCATCGGCTCACTAGATTTGTAGGGCGTATCAAGCACATACGCTCTCTCGAATTTCCGTGCTTCCTCTGGTTTTGCTGTGTCCAAGAAGTCCCTGATGGCTGCCAATAGAATTAGTGACGTTGCAAGCCTTGTCGGTCTACGACCATGAGCCGGGAATCTTTTTGTTGCGTAATCACGACTACAGAACCGAGAAAGTATTCTTCCACGTGATTTGTAATTGCCAATCCAATATCATCGTAGAGGTCTCGTACGTGCTCGTCTTTCCACGAATAATCTCTTTGGTTGATGGGAACAAAAAGGTGCTTATCCCGAACCTGCATGACCGATGTACTCGGGACCGATTTGGATCTTGGAGAGTTGGCTGATCACGGTACATACCTCAGCGCGAAACCACATCTCAATTTAATTATGTTGTCATCAATTCCAGAGCACATTACTCATGTAATTCCATCCCAATTCGACGGGCGACCACAAGTGACGGGTCAATGACTACTAGAGGTATGATGTTGGGTGGCACGACAGAACGCGAGGATGAGGGCGAATGACGAAGACTACTGAGGCGAATAGCAGGATGGAGCGGGAGCTGTCGCAGGTTGATCCGCAGATTGCTACGCTGTTACGCGAGGAGGCGAAGCGGCAGGCTACGGGCCTGGAGCTGATTCCGTCGGAGAATTTGGTGTCGGAGGCGGTGCTGGAGGCGATGGGCTCGATCTTTACCAACAAATACGCGGAAGGGTATCCCGGCAAACGCTACTATGGCGGCTGTGAATTCGCCGACAAGGTCGAGCAGCTCGCAATCGACCGCGCCAAGCAAATCTTCGGCGCCGAGCATGCCAACGTGCAATCGCACTCCGGAACGCAAGCTAACGTTTCCGTTTACATGAGCACGCTGCAGCCTGGCGACACCGTGCTGGGCATGAATCTTTCTCACGGGGGCCACCTCACCCACGGCCATCCGCTTAACTTTTCTGGTCGCATGTACAAATTCGTGGCGTATGGCGTGCGTCAAGACAACGAACAAATCGATTACGACGAAATCGATCGGCTGGCCGCGGAGCACAAACCCAAAATGATCGTCGCGGGAGCCAGCGCCTACTCCCGCATCATCGATTTTCCGCGCATCGCCAAGGCCGCCAAAAGCGTTGGCGCTCTTTTCTTTGTAGATATGGCGCACATCGCTGGTCTAGTGGCGGCTGGCGTCCACCCCAGTCCGGTTCCGCACGCTGATTTTGTGAGCACCACCACGCATAAGACTCTGCGCGGTCCGCGCGGCGGCCTCGTTCTTTGCAAAACTGCATTTGCCAAGGAACTGGACAAACTCACGTTTCCAGGAATTCAGGGCGGCCCGCTGGTGCACACTATCGCCGCGAAGGCGGTCTGCTTCCAGGAAGCCATGGAACCATTGTTCAAGGAATACCAGCAGCAGGTCGCGAAAAACGCCAAAGCTCTTGCCGCCGCGATCAGCAAGCAGGGCTTGCGAGTCGTCTCCGGCGGGACCGATAATCATCTTCTTCTGGTCGAAGTTCACTCCCGCGGAATTACCGGCAACGACGCAGAAAAAGCGCTGGACCGCGCTGGAATTACCGTCAATAAAAATGCCATTCCGTTCGACCCTCTGCCACCGATGAAGGCGGGCGGCATTCGGCTTGGCACGCCCTCCATCACCACACGCGGCATGAAAGAACCGGAAATGGAATTGATCGCGGGCTGGATCGCGGAGATTTTGGCGCAACCCGGAAATACCGAGACCGAGCAGCGCGTCCGCAAACAGGTCGCCGAACTGGCTGCCAAATTCCCCATCTACGAATCACGAGTGCAAGGCGATGCGCACATAGAACACGCCCGCATGCACTGAGTAGCACAGGCAATCTTGCCTGTGCATTTCGATGGGGAACACGCAGCCGCACGTGTAGCACAGAGTTCGATCTGTGTTCTTGGCGTTGCAGCGCCCGGAGAAACAGCGAGTGAAGCCAATCCAGCCGTCAGTAAAAGATCTGCCTTCGATGATCGCGGCTACTGCGGACGCCGAACGGTGGATATCAGCACAAGTCCCTCTCGTTCGCAGCGATCTGGTTCTGAAGCACCGCATGATGGCGGAGTCGGTATTCCCGTTTTTACGTTCGACGTTCTATCGTTGGGCTCAGCTGTGGCCCATTGTTTGTCCTGAACTCTCGCGCGCGCCGCAGGTCCTGGCCGTGGGCGATTTGCACGTCGATAATTTCGGCACCTGGCGCGACCTGGAAGGACGGCTGATCTGGGGCGTGAATGATTTTGACGAGGCCTGGCCCGCAGCGTACACCGTCGATCTGGTGCGCCTGCTGGTTAGCGCGCACTTGGCGATTGCCGAGGAACAATTAACGGTGACGCGCAGCGCGGCGCGCGAAGCCATCGAAGACGGTTATCGTGACGCCATCGACAAGGGGGGCTCACCGTATGTTCTGGCGGAGCGCCACACCTGGCTGCGGCAGATTGCGCTAAGCAAGTTGCGCGACCCGGTCCATTTCTGGAGGAGGATCGAGACCTGTCCGAACTACCGCGGCAGAGTTCCGAGACTCGTCGACGAACTTCTGCATGGCTGTATGCCGGTAAAAGACGCGGCCATTCAGACGAAGACGCGGGTTGCAGGGCTTGGCAGCCTTGGCAAGCCCCGCATTCTGGCGCTCTTTCAATGGCACGGCGCGCACATCGTGCGGGAAGCCAAGGCGCTCACACGTTCGGGTTGGGTCTGGGCCAGCGGAGAAAAGAAGCTGGATGCCCCGCTGTTGCAGGAGGAAATTGTCTGCAATGCGGTGCGGGTGCGCGATCCCCATATGCATTTTCACGATAACTGGATTATTCGCAGGCTGGCGCCGGATTGCTGCCGGATTGACCTTTCGTCGCTGCCGGAGAGGCGCGATGAGGAACGCCTGCTGTACGCAATGGGATGGGAAACCGCAAACATTCATTTGGGGAGCCGGCAACAAATTGCCGCACTGAAGAAGGACCTGCGTGCGCGCCGCGGCCGCTGGCTGCATAAAGCCGCAAAAAACATGGCAGCGGCCACACGAGCAGATTGGAAAGTATGGCGAAAAGCCTGGCTAAAACAACACGGCTCACATTGATGCCCGGATGAGCGAAGCGCACTGCACCACTGTCCGGCTGTCCCAAGACTGGCCCAACGGTCAGTAGATTTCAGGGCAACTTTCTCTTATCGTTAGCGGTGTCGGCAATGGGAAAACTTCTCGCAGTGCTTCTCGAAAAAACAGGCATCCGCTGGTTCTTCCGGGGTGTATCGGTGGAATTTCCAGCGTACTTTGTCCCCAATTTCCAGGTGGTCGAAATTCACAACGTGAAATGCGGCATGCGGAAGCAAGTCTCCAATGGCCGCAACTAACTCCGCGGAGCAGCGGATGAGGTGCATATGACGGAAACAGAAGCGTTCCGGGAGTTTAAGCAGGGTCTGGCGCTGCTGCGCGACAATTTCGCGGACAAAGCGCTGGCGCACATGCAACGCGCATCGCAGCTGGAAAGAAATAATCCTTACTACATGTCGTACCTGGGTGTGGTCCTGGCCCGCTCCGAAGAGAAATGGGCCGAAGCGGAAAAATTGTGCGATAACGCCGTGCGCCTGAAACGCAATCAAGCGCAACTGTATTTGAATCTTGCGGAAGTGTACGCGACGGCTGGACGGCGCGACGATGCGTTGGAGACTTTACAGGCCGGATTGAAATACGCGCGCCGCGATGTGCGTCTGAATCTTGCGATCAACCGCTTGATTGAACGCCGCCCGCCAGTGTTTTCGTTTTTGTCGCGCCGGCATCCGCTGAACCGGCAAATCGGCCGCATCCGCCATCGCACGCTGGGGATGTTTGGCGGTTCCTGAGAACTTCTAATTTCAAACGTGGCCAAGGCGCCAGGAAAATCCTGGCGCCCTTTTCTTTTCAAGATATGAATTTAGCAAGTTTCAATTTCGAGTGGTTACTTGCGGGTCGGCGGCGCTGTGAATGAGTAGGAGTGCTGCATGCCCATTTCCATCAGCAGCTTGATGCCGACTCCATTGAGACCGTTTGGCAGCGCGTCCAAGCGCACCACCTCCGCCAGATATTCACGGTTGATGGCAGCGGGTTCTGGAGAGTACGGCATGGTCACGAACAGCCGCATACCTATTTGGTAGCCTGGTTCGCTGCTCTGGAAGAAAACTCCGCTGCGCGAAACGCTGGTGGTACCGCGCAAATCTTCGAAGTGTTCCTTCTCTGGATCCGACGGGCGAATACGCATCAGCTGATTGATCTTGCAGCGCCGGCTGCCGCGACGTTCGGGCTGGTTCGGTTTCTGTGGAATCGCGGAATTGCCGGTGGGTTTGGTCATGATGTCTTGCGTGGCCATTCAGAGTGCCCTTTCACTGTACAACTTTTACTACGTAAATTGTAGGCGGACGGATGTGTTGTTCCTATAGATGGGAAGTACCTAATTT
>Ga0207665_10000738_pt1 | contig 22007 bp, 19 predicted proteins | sample LARL112metaG_FD_184351 | JGI IMG/M metagenome (GOLD analysis project Ga0207665, IMG submission 184351) | Corn, switchgrass and miscanthus rhizosphere microbial communities from Kellogg Biological Station, Michigan, USA - LAR L11-2 metaG... | ecosystem: Host-associated > Plants > Roots >...
AGGATCAGGTTGTCGAATTCACCACGCGCCGTCATCCACCACGGTCGGCTCAGCAGAACCACGAAGGCCACGATCACGGTCGCTCCGGCCAGGCGGCTGAGCAGCAGCCGACCGGCCGGGGTCCCGATCCGCGCCTTGATTGGCTCACGCCAGGCCCAGGCGACCACGACCGTGGCGGCTCCGGTCACAATCAGCATCGCGCTGGCGACGGCGAGCGCGATGATTTGCGAGCGTTGGTTGTGGTAGTAACCGGGCGAGAGCCACGAGACGTCGAGGTATCCCACCACGACCATTGGCACGGCCGATCCAAGGAGCGCCGCGCTCCGCCACGCCGCATCTCGCCGCTGCCGCGGCGCCGCGACGGCCAGTAGGACCGCAGCCACCACCAGCAGCGAGAGCAACGCCGCGTACGCGTCGATCCGCACGACCGCGGCCAGACTGGTCACGAAGCCAGCGGCGGCGTAGTCGAGAGTCCGCCCGGTGTCGACGGCCCGGTAAAGCAACGCCAAGCCGCCCATAAGGAACAGCAACGCAAGCGGTTCGGTGAACGTGTCGCGACTGACGTAGATGATCGGCATCGACACCGCGAAGGCCACCAGCCCGACAAGCGCAAATCCAGCGCCGACAACCCGCCGGGCAATCGCGAAGAACGCCAGCAGCGCGATGCCGGCGAGCACAACATTGGCCTTCAGCATCGCGGTCGCGCCGAAGACCGAACCGACTACGGCGAGAAGGACCGGCAGCAGGTGATTGCCTTGCGCAAAGACGGTGGTGTCCGTCTGATGTTGGAAGCCGGCCGATGTGCCATCGAATCCGAGCGGTGAGCCGAACAAGTCCGGCTGCGTGTGGATCGGCAAGGACTGATGGTCCACCAGCCAGCGCGCGGTGAGCTCGTATGTCGCCGAATCTCGTTGCGCAAACAGGTTTTCCGCGGAGAACCTCAGGTTGAGGAGTATCCAGATGCCCACGATGCCCATGCCGACGCCAGCCAGAACGACTTCCCGCCTCGCGATCTCGACGGCCCCGACTCGGACGAGCCCCACCGCTACCGACGCGCCGACTACGCCCAATGCCAGGGCGAGAGCCGGGATGAAGTGATTGGCCAGCAACATCACGATTGCCGGTACCGAGAACCCGGCGACCGCAACTGGGAGCAGATCGGGCACCGACCAAATCCGCCTGGCCCACGCTCCTGAGCGATGTCGCACCGGCGTAGACGGCACCGCGGTCGCGTGCGTCACCGCCGCGGACGCCGCTGTCGCCATGCCGGCTCCCGTCTGCCTTGATTTGAATCCGTGTGCCGTCGAGCGAGGCTGTCGCGTGGGCCGCCGCCCGTGACAGAACTGTAGCCGGACTGCTTCGCTATCGTGACTCGAACGCAGGCGAGGAGGATGACCGGCATGGACAAGACGTTTGCCACGCCGGCCGAGGCCGTGTTTGACGTCGGCGACGGATCATCCCTCGCGGTGGGTGGATTCGGCCTGTGCGGCGTTCCCATCAAGCTCATTGACGCCTTGCTCGCGCTGGGCTGTCGCGATCTCGAGACGGTGAGTAACAACTGCGGCGTCGACGACGCCGGCCTCGGGGTCCTGCTGGCCGCCCACCGGATACGCCGCACGGTGAGTTCCTATGTGGGCGAGAACAAAGAATTCGCCCGGCAGTATCTGGGTGGTGAGCTCGAGGTCGAGTTGACGCCGCAGGGCACGCTCGCCGAGCGGCTGCGGGCCGGGGGAGCCGGTATCCCGGCTTTCTACACCCTGGCGGGCGTGGGCACCTTGGTCGCCGACGGCGGCCTGCCCTGGCGCTTTGCCGCAGACGGGTCGGTCGCAATCGCTTCGCCGCCCAAAGAAGAGAGGGACTTCGACGGGCAGAGCTATGTCCTCGAGCGCGGCATCGTCACCGACTTTGCGCTGGTACGTGCGGCACGGGGCGATCGACACGGAAATCTCGTCTACGACGCGTCAGCCCGCAACTTCAACCCGCTCGCGGCCATGGCCGGACGGATCACGATTGCCGAGGTGGAAACCCTCGTCGAGCCGGGCGAATTGGATCCCGAGCAGATCCACACGCCGGGTGTGTTTGTGCAGCGGGTGGTCGAAGTCGGCGTCGGGGGCAAGCAAATCGAACGGCGCACGACCCGCCCGCACGAGCCGGAGAAGGGGGCGTGACATGCCGCTGACGCGAACGCAATTGGCGGCCCGAGTCGCCGCAGAGCTCAGAGATGGTGAGTACGTCAACCTCGGGATCGGCATGCCGACGCTGGTGTCGAACTACATCGCCGAGGGTGTACACGTCATCCTGCAGTCGGAGAACGGGATTCTGGGCGTTGGGCCTTACCCGTACGACGAGGAGGTCGATCCCGATCTGATCAACGCCGGCAAGGAGACGGTCACGGTACTACCCGGTGCATCTTTCTTCGATTCCGCGACCTCCTTCGGCATGATCCGCGGCGGCCATATCGACGTCGCCATTCTCGGGGCGATGCAGGTATCCACGAACGGCGACCTCGCCAACTGGACCATCCCCGGAAAGATGATCAAGGGCATGGGCGGCGCAATGGATATCGTCCATGGCGCCAAGCGCGTCATCGTGATGATGGATCACGCCGCCAAGGACGGCACACCCAAAATCGTGAATGAGTGCTCGCTGCCTCTGACCGGAAAGAACTGCGTACAACGGATCATCACCGATCTCGCCGTCATCGACATCACCGAGGACGGCCTGATCCTGCGCGAACTCGCGCCCGACGTCACCGTCGGCCACGTTCGCGGCGCCACCGAACCGCCCCTGATCGAGGCACGGGATCTGCGGGCGATGGACATCAGCGCAAGCATCTGAGTATCACGGGGCGTGACGCTGCCTCCTAATCGCCGACGGCTTGCTGGCCATGAGGGGGACGCGAACCTGATGACTACGACGCTGGCAGAGCGCGAACGGTGTGTGCTCCAGCTGTTCGCCGACGGGCTGACGACCCGCGAGGTCGCCCGGCAGATGTGTTACTCGGAGCGCACGATCAAGAACGTGTTGCAGGACTTGACGATTCGACTGAACGTCCGAAACCGCACCCATGCCGTCGCGTACGCCGTCCGCCACGGCTGGATCTGAGCGCCGGGCCGGCGGCCCCCTAGTGTCGTCCGGTGCCGAGCAGCTGCCTGGCCATGACCATCCGGTTGATCTGATTGGTGCCTTCATAGATCTGCGTGATCTTGGCATCGCGCATCATGCGCTCGACCGGGAAGTCCCGCGTGTACCCGTAGCCGCCGAACAGCTGCACGGCGTCGGTCGTCACTGCCATAGCAGTGTCGGAAGCGAAAACCTTGGCCGCGGCCGACGCCCAGGTCAGGTCAGGCGCGCCGCGCTCGGCTTTGGCGGCCGCCGAGTAGATCAATTGGCGGGCGGCCTCCGTCCGCATCGCCATGTCAGCGAGCATGAACTGGACGCCCTGGAACTCGCCGATCGGCTGCCCGAACTGCCTCCGCTGGGTAACGTATGCGCTGGCCGCGTCAACAGCGCCCTGCGCGATGCCCAGGGCCTGCGCGCCGATCGTCAACCGAGTGTGGTCGAGCGTGCGCAACGCCGTTTTGAAGCCGGTACCAGGCTCGCCGATGATTCGATCGAACGGGATCGCGCAGTCCTCGAAGTAGATCTCGCAGGTCGGCGATCCCCTGATGCCGAGCTTGCGTTCCTTCGGTCCCACGGAGAAACCGGGATCGTCCTTGTGCACGACGAACGCCGAGATACCCCGGGTTCCGACTCCAGGCTCGGTGACGGCCATCACGGTGTAGTACGTAGACACCCCGGCATTGGTGATCCAGGACTTGGTCCCGTTGAGCACCCAGTCATCGCCTCGCAGAACGGCCCGCGTGCGCATGGCAGCCGCGTCGGATCCAGCCTCCCGCTCGGACAGGGCGTAGCTGATCAGGGCATCACCCGCGGCGACCGCAGGTAACACCTGCTTCTTCAGCTCCTCCGATGCCGAAAGCAACAACGGCATCGTCCCGAGCTTGTTGACCGCGGGAATCAGCGCTGAGGACGCGCACGCACGGGCGACCTCTTCGATCACGATCGCTGTGGCGATGGCGTCTGCGCCCGCTCCGCCGTACTCCTCGGGGATGTGCACGGCGTGGAAACCGGCCCGCACGAGCGCGTCGAGGACATCGTAGGGAAACTCGCCCGTCTCATCGATCTCGGCCGCACGTGGTGCGATCTTGTCGTCGGCGAGAGACCGGACCGCCTCGCGGAGCATCTGGTGCTCGTCGGGAAGCCGATAAACGTCGAAGTTGGGATTTCCCAGCACCATGATTCCGATAGTAGGACGACGCACTACGTGGTTTCGGTTGGCTGAGTAGACTCCACCCGAGCCGTGACTGGCGCATGCATAAGGTGGTTCACCACCGGGGAGCGGCTCCGCTTTATTGCCGCGCGCCTGGGTGCCGTCACCGGTTACGAGACGAGAGGCGCCATGACCCAGATCACCACTCCACCTGCGTTCGACCCCGTAGCGGCGTCCACCGCCTACCGCAATGCGCTCGACGTGATTGCTGCCGTCGAGCCCGACGTCGCAGCCGCGATGCGGCAGGAGCTCACCGATCAACGCGAGTCCTTGAAGCTGATCGCCAGCGAGAATTACGCATCGCCCGCCGTGCTGCTGGCGATGGGCTCCTGGCTGAGCGACAAGTACGCGGAGGGGACCATCGGGCACCGCTTCTACGCCGGTTGCCGGAACGTCGACGCAGTCGAGCAACTTGCCGCGGATCACGCCCGCGCGTTGTTCGGCGCGCCGCATGCGTACGTTCAGCCGCACTCGGGCATCGACGCCAACCTGGTGGCGTTCTGGGCCGTGCTGGCGCAGCGCATCGAGGGGCCCGGGCTCGCGGCCGCCGGCGTTCGGCAGGTGAACGACCTCTCGGCCGAGGATTGGGCGCAGCTGCGGCGCGCCTTCGGTAACCAGCGGATGATCGGCATGTCGCTCGACGCCGGCGGGCATCTGACCCATGGGTTCCGGCCCAACATCTCCGGCAAGATGTTCGACCAGATGTCCTACGGAACCGATCCCGAGACGGGGCTGCTCGACTACGACGAGGTCCGTCGCCTGGCACGAGAGTTCCGCCCCCTGATCCTGATAGCCGGCTACTCCGCGTACCCGCGCAAGATCAACTTTGCCACGATGCGCGAGATCGCCGACGAGGTGGACGCGACTCTCATCGTCGACATGGCGCACTTCGCCGGCCTGGTCGCCGGCAAGGTGTTCACGGGCGACTTCGACCCTGTGCCGTATGCGCACATCACGACGACGACGACCCACAAGTCGTTACGCGGCCCGCGCGGCGGCATGGTGTTGTGCCAGCCTGAATTCTCCGACTCGGTCGATCGCGGCTGTCCCTTGGTGCTGGGCGGCCCCTTGGCGCACGTGATGGCGGCGAAGGCGGTGGCACTAGCCGAGGCCCGGCAACCGGCGTTCTCGGAATATGCCAGTGCAGTTGCGGACAATGCGGTTGCCCTCGCCGAGGGGTTGCTACGCCGGGGAGCCACCCTCGTCACCGGTGGCACCGAGAACCACCTCGTGCTGCTTGACGTCACCTCGTTCGGGCTGACCGGTCGGCAGGCCGAGTCGGCGTTGGTCGACTCCGGCATCGTCACTAACCGGAACTCGGTGCCGCGTGATCCGAACGGGGCGTGGTACACGTCCGGCATTCGGCTCGGCACGCCCGCGCTCACGTCTCGCGGCTTTGGGGCCGACGACCTCGATCACGTGGCCGAGCTCATCGTCGACGTGCTGACCGCGACCGAGCCGGCCGCGGCGCGCGAAGGCGTGCCGTCGAAAGCGCGCTACGAGCTTCCGGACGACGTCGCCAAACGCACGCACGCCGCGGCGAACGAAATGCTCGACGCTCATCCCTTGTATCCGGGCCTCGATCTGAGCTGATGAACGTGCTCCGCCTGCCGGCGTCCGTCGACATCCGCGAGGTGGGCCCGCGGGACGGTCTGCAGCTCGAAGGGCTGGTCCCGTTCGATGCCAAGATGGCGATGTTCGATGCGCTCGCAAAGACCGGGGTGAGCCGGATCGAGGCGACGGCGTTCGTCTCACCCCGCGCGGTCCCGGCGATGGCCGATGCCGCGTTGGTAGCCGCCGAGCTGTATCGCTGGCCGCACATCGCGTGGTCGGCGCTCGTGCCCAATCCCAAAGGCGCCCACCTGGCTACCGAGGCCGGCATCCGTGACGTCGAATACGTCGTATCCGCGGCCGACGGGCACAGCCTGGCCAATGCCCGTATGACGAGCGACGCCGCGGTAGCCCTCGTCGGGGAGGTAACCGGGATCGCGCACGCCGCAGGCGGACGGTGCGAGGTGATCATCGCGGTTGCGTGGGATTGCCCGTTCGACGGCCGAACGCCGGTCGCGCGGACGGTCGAGGTCGCGCGGCGCGCAGCCGACCAGGGTGCGGATCAGCTCTGCTTGGGCGACACGATCGGAACGACCACGCCGACCCGCGTAGTCGAGCTCGTTGAGGCCGTTCGAGCGGCTTGCCCTGGACTGGACGTTGGGGTCCACTTCCACAACACGCGCGGGTCCGGGATCGCGAACGTGCTCGCCGCCGTGCAGATCGGCGTGGTGCAGCTCGACGCGTCGGTTGGCGGCCTGGGTGGCTGCCCGTTCGCGCCCGGAGCGAGCGGCAACATCGCGACCGAGGAGGCCGTCTACCTGCTCGAGGAGATGGGCGTCGGCACCGGCATGGATCTCGACGCAGTTCTTGCCGCGGCGGCAGCGACCGAGGCGGCGGTCGGCCATGGCTTGCCGAGTTCGCTGTATCGGGCCGGCGGCCGCGCGGTCCCGCTCGGCCGACCAGGCCGGCCTACCTGAGTCGGGGACGCGAACGCCTGCCGGGCGACCAATCGGTCCCCGATCGCGTCGCGCAGGAGGTTAGCTGGTCGAGTCCCCCGTGCCGGCCTCCAGCGAGTCACCGGCTGGCAGCTCGTTGTGCCCCCCGAACTGCTGGCGCATCGCGGACAGCACCTGGTTGGCGAAGTGGTCCTCGTCGCGCGAGGCAAACCGTTCATACAGGGCGGCGGACAGCACCGGCGCCGGAACACCGATGTCGATGGCAGCCTTCACCGTCCACCGGCCCTCGCCGGAGTCGGACACCCGGCCGGCGAGTCCTTCCAGAGTGGGGTTGGCCTCTAGCGCGGCGGCGGTCAAGTCCAGCAGCCAAGACGCGATGACGCTGCCACGTCGCCACACCTCGGCGACCTTGGGCGCGTTGATGTCGAACTGGTAGAACTCGGGCTCGCCGAGCGGGGCGACCTCAGCCGAATGCGCGGTGGATCGGATCCCGGCGTCGGCGTTGTGCAAGATGTTCAGGCCCTCGGCGTAGGCGGCCATGATGCCGTACTCGATGCCGTTGTGGACCATCTTCACGAAGTGCCCCGCGCCCGACGGCCCGCAATGCAGGTAGCCCTGCTCTTCCGGAGCCGGATCGCCCTCCCGTCCGGGCGTCCGTGGGATGTCGCCCACACCAGGCGCGATCGACTTGAGCAGCGGATCGAGGATAGCGACGGCCTCGTCGCTCCCGCCGACCATCAGGCAGTAGCCGCGGTTCAGACCGAACACCCCGCCGCTCGTGCCGATGTCAACGTAGTGAATGCCTTTTTCGCGCAGCGTCCGCGCCCGGATTACGTCGTCGCGGTAGTTCGAGTTGCCGCCGTCGATGATGATGTCGCCGGCCTCCATGAGGTTGCCGAGTTCTTCGACGGACTTGCCCGTCAGGCTGGCCGGGATCATCACCCAGGCAACTTTGGGTTTGTCCAGTTTGGCGACGAACTCCTCCATCGTGGCCGCCCCGGTTGCCCCCTCGGTACCGAGCTCGGAGACCGACTCTGCATTGACGTCCCACACCACGCACGTGTGGCCGTCTCGCATGGCCCGCCGGACGATATTGGCACCCATCCGGCCCAGGCCGATCATTCCCAGCTGCATGGCTGCTCCCTACTGACGGGCCGCGCGGTAGCGGCGGATGAGTGCGTTGGTGGAGCTGTCGTGCATAAGTTCCGGATCAGCGGCGGACAGCTCGTCGGCGACCTTCTTCGCGAGTACCTTGCCAAGCTCGACGCCCCACTGATCGAAGGAGTTGATGGTCCAGACCGTTCCTTGTACGAACACGCTGTGCTCATAGAGCGCAACGAGCTTGCCGAGCGTCGCCGGAGTGAGCGACTCGACCAGCATGGTGTTCGACGGACGGTTGCCCTCGAAGACTCGGTGCGGTACCAACCACGCCGGCGTTCCTTCCGCGGCGACCTCCTCGGCGGTCTTGCCGAAGGCGAGGGCCTCGGTCTGCGCGAACACGTTGGCGGTGAGCAGGTCGTGATGATTGCCGAGCGGGTTGAGCGAGTGCAGAAAGCCGATGAAGTCGGCCGGGATCAGTCGGGTCCCCTGATGGATCAACTGGTAGAAGCTGTGCTGCCCGTTCGTTCCCGGCTCGCCCCAGAACACCGGCGATGTGTCGTAGTCGACATGCCGACCGTCCAACGTCACCGACTTCCCGTTGGACTCCATGGTTAGTTGCTGCAGGTAGGCCGGGAATCGCTTCAGATACTGGTCGTAAGGCAGCACGGCCTGGGTCTGTGCACCGAAGAAGTCGCAATACCAGACCGTGAGAAGACCGAGGATTACCGGCAGATTGGCTTCGAACGGCGCCGACCGGAAATGCTCGTCCATGGCGTGGAAGCCGGCCAGCATGTCGCGGAACGCCGTCGGCCCGATCGCGATCATCGTGGACAGTCCGATCGCGGAGTCCATCGAATACCGGCCGCCTACCCAGTCCCAGAACCCGAACATGTTCATGACGTCGATGCCGAACTTGGCCACCTCGTCCGCGTTCGTGGACACGGCGACGAAATGCTTGGCGACGGCGGCCTCGTCTCGAAGCGTTGCCAGAGCCCACTGACGCGCTGTTTGGGCGTTAGTCATCGTCTCGAGCGTGGTAAATGTCTTGGACGAGATGATGAACAGGGTCTGGGCCGGGTCGAGGTCATGAGTCGCCTCGGCGAAGTCCGTGCCGTCGACATTCGAGACGAACCGGAATGTCAAGTTGCGCTCGCTGTAATGCCTGAGCGCCTCGTAAGCCATCACCGGGCCGAGATCGGATCCGCCGATGCCGATATTGACGATGTTCAGGATTCGCTTTCCGGTGTGCCCCGTCCACTGGCCGGACCGAACGCGGTCGGCGAATTCCGCCATCCGGCCGAGCACCTCGTGGACAGCTGGCACCACGTCGATGCCGTCGACTCGTATCTGTTGACCCTTGGGCGCCCGCAAGGCCACGTGCAGCACCGCGCGGTCTTCCGTGACGTTGATCCGCTCACCGGCAAACATGGCGTCGATCCGCTGGCGGAGGCCGGACTCGTCGGCGAGATCGACGAGGAGACGCATTGTCTCATCCGTGATCCGGTTCTTGGAGTAGTCGAGGTAGATGCCCTCGGCAAGAAGCGCGAGACGGCCTCCGCGGCCCGGGTCGTCGGCGAATAACTGACGGAGGTGGAGGTTGCCGATCTCAGCGTGGTGCTTGGTCAGTTCGGCCCAGGCGGGACGGGCGCGTAGCGGGGTCTCGGTGGGTTCGGCCATGGGGGTATCACAGCACCCTCCGTGTCGGCCGCGCTACCGACCCTCCCGAATCGGGCGGATTCGACGGAGCCGCCTTGTCCTGGGCTACCCTTCACCGTTGATCCGGCGTTAAAGGCTCCTGACGAAAGGCGTAGTGGGATGACGACGGAACGGCCGAGGCTCTCGGTCGTCGGCACGGGATACCTGGGCGTTACGCATGCGGTATGTATGGCCGAGCTCGGCTACGAAGTAATCGGGCTCGATGTCGATGCCGACAAGATCGCGCTTCTCCGCAAGGGCGTCGTGCCGTTCTACGAACCGGACCTGCCCGACTTGCTGGAAAAGCACAACGGCCGCAGCCTGCGGTTCACTACGGACTACGCCGAGCTTGCCGAGAGCGCAGATATTCACTTCGTCTGCGTGGGCACGCCCCAGCTGCCGGGCCAGTACGGGGCTGACCTGCGCCATGTCGAGTCCGCGTTCGCGTCGCTAGCTCGCCACCTCACCCGTCAGTCGCTGGTGGTCGGAAAGTCGACCGTGCCGGCCGGCACGGCCGTGCGGATGGCTCAGCTCGTGCGTGACCTGGCTCCGTCGCCAGCCGCCGATGTGGCGTGGAATCCCGAGTTCCTCCGCGAGGGATTTGCGGTGGCCGACACGTTGCGGCCGGACCGGCTGGTGTTCGGGGTCGAGTCCGAGTGGGCCGAAACCCAGCTGCGGGCGGCGTTCGCGCCGGTGATCGATCAAGGCGCTCCGGTCGTTGTCACCGACTTCGCCACGGCTGAGCTCGTCAAGGTAGCCGCCAACTCCTTCCTGGCCACGAAAATCTCGTTCATCAACGCCATGGCCGAGGTCTGCGAGGCCACTGGGGCCGATGTCACGCAGCTCGCCACCGCCATCGGATACGACCCGCGGATCGGCCGCCGCTTCCTGGCCCCCGGCCTCGGTTTCGGCGGGGGGTGCCTGCCGAAGGACATCCGGGCGTTCATTGCGCGGGCCGGCGAGCTCGGCGTCGACCAGGCGGTGTCGTTCCTCCGCGAGGTCGACGAGATCAATCTGCGGCGGCGAGCCCGCACCGTCGAAATCGGCCTGGACCTGGTTGACGGCAGCTACCAGGGCATTCGGGTGACGGTGCTGGGCGCAGCGTTCAAGCCGGATAGCGATGACATCCGCGACTCGCCCGCCCTCGACGTCGCCGCCGCGATCAGCCGCCAAGGCGCTGACGTCGTGGTCTACGACCCACATGCCATGGACAACGCCCGCCGCCTGCATCCGGAACTGGACTACGCCGTCTCGCTCGACGCGGCGCTGGATGGGGCCGACCTCGTTCTGCTGCTCACCGAGTGGGCCGAGTTCCGAGCCATGGATCCGACCGCGATCGGTGGGATCGTGCGACAGCGCAATGTCGTCGACGGACGGAACGTTCTCGACCCCGTCGTCTGGCGGGCGGCCGGCTGGCATTACCGCGCGCTGGGTCGGCCCTAGTCAGCTGCGCGCAGGACACTCGTCAGCTCGTGATGTCCTTGCGCTGGAAGCGCACCCAGGCCGCGCCCAGAAACACGGCGGCGTAGACCAACGACAACCCGATCCCGCGGAGCATGTCGTCCCAGACGACGGCCGGGCCCAGCGCGTCGAGCCACGAGTACTGGTAGTGCGTCGGCAGGTATCGCCGGTACGGATCCAACGCCGAGATCGAGTCGAGGATGTTGGACACCACGACGAGCAGCACCGCGCCGCCGACCGCACCGAGCGGGGCGTCCGTCATGACTCCGAGCAGGAAAGCCAAGCCGGCGACGACCAGGGACTGGACACACGCGTAGCCGACGACGATGACGAGCCGAGTGACGGCTTCGGATGTGGTGAACGAGCCGCCCAGCGGTGAACGGGCGGGCGCCCAGCCGAAGAACAGGCCGCCCACGACGTACCCCCACAGCGGCAACAGCAGGTTGGCACCGAAGCTGAGCGTCAGCGATACGACGAGCTTCTGCCGCAGGAGGCGGGAACGCGGCACCGGCACCGCGAGCAGGTAGCGGAGGGAAGACCAGCTCGCTTCGCTCGCGACCGTGTCGCCGCAGAACAGCGCCACGATCACGACGAGCAGGAAGCCGATGGCGGCGAATTCGGTGAAAAGCGCGAAGTTCGTCGCACCGGTCGTGGCAATGTCGACCAGCGCGGCACCGCCAGACGTTTGCTGGCCGCCGACCTTGAACGCGATGGCGACGAGGATCGGCAGCAGGAGCAGAACCAGTGCGACCAATTGGGTGCGGCGCCGCTTGAGCTGGCGGATGAACTCGATTCGCAGCGGCAACGTGCGCCGGGGGTCGAACGGGACCGGCTCGCCCGCGGGTGGCAACACCCCGAGCCGCTCGTGCACGCCGCGGCGGGTCGGCGCCTCGGTCCGGTGGTTGTCGCTTACGGCCATCACTCACCCGCCACCAGATCGAGGAAGACGTCTTCGAGCGCGCGTCGGGCCGGCACCGTTTGCGCTGTGATGCCCGCACCAGCGAGTACCTGCGCCGCGCGAGCCGGATCTGGCACCGCCAGTTGCATGCGTCCGTTGCCGGCGATGTCGTGGACGGACCCGGCCGCGATCAGCGCGCCCTTGTGCATGACGACGACGTGGGTGCACGTTTGCTCGACCTCAGCCAGCAGGTGGCTGGAGATCATCACCGTGCGACCGGTTAACGCGTAGCGCTGCAGGACCTCACGCATCTCCGCGATCTGGGGCGGGTCGAGGCCATTGGTGGGTTCATCGAGGACCAGCAACTCGGGCAAGCCGAGCATCGCCTGAGCGATCGCCAGTCGCTGCTTCATGCCGTGGCTGTAGGTCTTCACCTTGCGGTCGATCGACGCGCCGAGTCCGGCAATCTGCAGTGCCGTTTCGAAGTCGGCGTCGTCGAGAGGGCGACCGGACGCCTCCCAGAACAGGCGCAGGTTCTCCCGCCCCGACAGGTGCGGCAGGAAGCCGGGCCCTTCGATGAACGCCCCGATCCGCGACAGCACCGCCGCGCCGGGCTGAATCGGCTGCCCGAACACGTGAATCTGCCCACGCGTCGGGGTGATCAGGCCCACCAGCATGCGCAGGATGGTCGTCTTGCCCGCTCCGTTGGGCCCCAGCAATCCGACGACCTGGCCTCGCTCGACGCGGAACGTCACGCCGTCGACAGCGCGGTAGCCATCGCCGTACTCCTTACCGAGGTCCTGGATGGCGATCGGCACCTCGGCCAGCTCCGGGTCGGGCTTGCTGGCCCGACGTCGACGTCGAGCCCACCAGGCGACGCCGGCGATCACGAGCAAGACCGCGACCACTCCGGTGATGAGCCAGGCCAGCGGCCGCCCTGGACGCACGGTGTGCGCGTCGACGGTGGCGACCGTCAAGGGCTCCGCACCGCCCCCCGCGAGCGCGACCGTGTAGGTGCGCGGATCGGTGGGCAGTCGGTACGCCAGGTCGGTCGTGGCAACGGTGAGCACGAGCCGGTGCCCCGCCGCGATCAGGCGTACCACGGACGGCAGGGTCAGCGTGACCTCCCGGGGCGCGCCGGCCACTAGGCCGGTCAATCGCACCGGGGTGACGAGACCGGACGGCAACACGTCGGTGTCCGACCCGAGATCATGCAGGCTGATGAACAAGATCGCGTCAGTCGTGGTCTGGGCGGTCACGACGAGTCGCACCGTCGACGCGCCCGCGACCAACATGCGGTCCGGTAGCGGGTCGGAAGCGAAACGCGCCACCTGGCCGGACAGGCTCGAAATGGACTGGAACGGGTTGCTGGCGCCGGCGCCTTGCGCGGCGTCAAGCGCATCGCCGAGTTGCGGCAACACGCTGACGGCGGCCGGATTCCCGCCGGCGGGCGCGCTGATCTGCTGGGGCCGACCCTGGATCGTGACGGTCTCAGTCAAGGTGGGGCGGCCGTCGATCCCCGGATAGCCGGCGTCAACCTGGCGGGTCTGGCTGATCGTGCGGCCGCTCGCGGCGGAGAGCCCCGCGCCCCGGACCGCGAACTGGAAGGGCGAGCTCTCCGAGCCTTTGGCCCGCAGCCGGGCGTCGAACCAGCTCTGGAACGCAAGCCGGACGTCGTCGGTTTGGCTCCGTCCGTCGTGGCCGCCAGATCGCCAAATCACCTTCACCGGCGTGCCGTGGGCCGCGATGCCGCGCGCGTTGGCATCCGCCTCGGTGAGCGGGAACAGCGAATCCTGTTCCCCCTGGATGAGCAGGGTTGGCGCCGTGATGGAGGCCAGGATGCTCTCCGGGCTCGACGCGCGCAGCAGCGTGCTCATGGCCGCGTCGGGAGTGCCGCTTTGCGCCGCGCGCTGGTAGGCAGCGCAGACATCCGGAGCGAACCTCCCGCAGCTTGGATCGGTCGGCCCACTGCCGTGCGCGGCCTGGAACAGATAACCGGCCCAGAGTTTCTTGAACACTCCCGGCCCGGTCGCCGCCCCGTTCGGGAACAGCGCCCGCTGCAAGCTGTTCCATGTGATGTCCGCGCCCACCGCGTCGATCCGATGGTCGGTCCCAGCGAGAAGCAGGGCCAGTCCGCCGCCGTAGGACGAGCCGGCCACCCCGATTCTCGGGTCGCCGTCGCTGTCCTTCCGCACCGACACTTGGGTAGCGAGATAGTCGACCAGCTTCGAGCCATCGGCGACCTCGAAGGCCGGCGCGTCCAGATGCACCAGCCCGCCCGATTTGCCGAACCCTCGAGCGCTGTAGGTCAGCACGACGTAGCCGGCTCGAGCCAGGTCCCTGGCTTGGGTGTCGAGATCGGTCTTGTCGCCCCCGAAACCGTGCGCGAGCAGGATCGCCGGCGCCGGCGCGCTGGCGGGCAGGTAGAGCGTCGTGTCCAGCTGGACCGGACGGCCGTCGCTCTCCGGCGTGCCGGCAACGAACCGCGACACCGTGTGCACACCAGCCGGGCGGGTGACAACGACGAGGACGGCCAGCGCGAGGACAATGGCGCCGGCCACGACCAGGGCAACCACCGTGCGGCGGCGACGCGGGCGCCACAGCCGGGGCAGTTTCATTCCGGAAGCTTACGAATCCGTTCCGTGAGAGCGGCGTCCTTGCTGTGGACAATCTCAGCAAGCGTGTCCTGGAACACGGCCATCTGGGCGCTCAGTTCTGGGTCGGTGGTGGCCAGAATGCGCACCGCGAGCAGTCCGGCATTGCGCGCTCCGCCGATCGAGACGGTCGCCACCGGTACCCCCGCGGGCATCTGCACGATCGACAGCAGCGAGTCGAGCCCGGACAGGTGGCGCAGCGCGACCGGTACGCCGATCACCGGCAGCGTAGTCATCGAGGCGACCATGCCCGGGAGATGAGCCGCGCCACCCGCGCCAGCGATGATCACCCGCAGCCCCCGGCCGGCAGCCTGCTGGGCGTAAGCTGCCATATCCATCGGTGTGCGGTGCGCCGAGACGACCCGCACCTCGTGCGGAATGTCGAACTCGGCCAGGGCGTCCGCAGCCGAGCTCATCGTCGACCAGTCAGAGTCGCTGCCCATGATCACGCCAACCACTGGCTCGGCTGGGTTCGGTGCAGCGGTCACGGCAGCTCGCCACCGTTCATGAGGTAGCGGGCGGCCGATCGGGCCCGCCCGCGAACGTCGTCGAGGTCCGGGCCCAATGCGGTCACGTGGCCGACCTTGCGACCCGGCCGAAACTGCTTGCCGTACAGGTGGATCTTGACATCGGGCCAGGCGGCGAGGCAGTGATGGACCCGCTCGTCGATGCTCGCCGGTCGGACGTCGCGCGGTCCGGCAAGCACATTCGCCATGACTACTACGGGCGCGGTCATCGTCGTCACCCCGAGGGGGTAGTCCAACACGGCGCGCAGGTGCTGCTCGAACTGCGAGGTCCGCGCACCTTCGATGGTCCAGTGGGCCGAGTTGTGTGGACGCATGGCCAGCTCGTTGACAATGAGCGCGCCGGTCTCCGTTTCGAACAGTTCGACCGCGAGTACCCCCGTGACGCCCAGCTCCGATGCGATGCGTAGCGCGATGCGCTGGGCGTCATCGGCGACGGGGTCGGCCAGACCGGGCGCCGGCGCGATGACCTCCACACAGATGCCGTTCTGCTGCACGGTTTCGACGACTGGCCAGGTGCCGCCCTGGCCGTAGGGCGATCGGGCCACGACCGCCGCCAGCTCGCGGGCGATCGGCACGCGCGCTTCAGCGAGTAGGCGGGCACCAGAGGCCAGTAGGTCGGTCGCGGCTTCGGGCGATTCGATCAGCCAGACGCCCTTGCCGTCATAGCCACCCGTGATCGTTTTGAGGATCACCGGCCAGCCCACCGCTGCGCCAAAGGCGGCCAATGCATCGGCGGGATCGCGCGACCCGGTCAGGTCGATCCATTCCGGGACCGGTAATCCGAGCTCACCGAGCCGAGCGCGCATCAGCGCCTTGTCCTGCGCGTACCGGACCGCGTCGGCGGACGGGTGGACCGCGACGTCTTTGCCGAGAACCTCGAGGTGCTCGTTCGGCACGTGCTCGTGATCGAGCGTGATGACATCGCAGTCGGCCGCGAAGGCGCGCAGATCGTCCAGCGATCGATAGTCGCCCACAGCAACGGCACCGGCGACCTGGGCCGCGGAGTCGTCCGCCGAGTCGGCGAGCACGTGCAGTGAGAGACCGAGCGAGATCGCGGCTTGATGCGTCATCCGGGCCAGCTGACCCGCGCCGACCATTCCGACGACTGGTAGTCCCGTTCGGGCGTCCACGTACGGGACACTAGTGAGTCGCTGAGTACGTCCTGAGCGCACGGTGTCCGACCCATATCGGCCCGACCGCTAGACTGAACCCCCATGCCGCCGCCGTCATCGTCGACAATGCCGCTGCGCGACCGTTTGCGCGGCTCGTGGCGGGTTCTGCTCAAAGAGGTCACGGCATTCGGCGCGGTCGGTGCATTTTGTCTCGTGCTCGACCTAGGCGTATTCAACCTGCTACTGCATATGGACGTCGGCGTGCTGACGGCCAAATGCGTATCTACCGTCGTCGCTACGACGGTGGCCTATCTGGGAAACCGGCACTTATCGTTTTCGCACCGCGCACGCACAGGACTCGCGCGGGAAACGTCGTACTTCTTCGCGATCAATATCGTGGTGCTTCTCTTCTCGGAGCTAGTCCTCGGCTTGTTCGCCTATCCACTCGGGTTCAAGTACGACCACCTCGTCATGAACATCGTGAACCTCGGCACTATCGCCATCGGAACGATCTTCCGGTTCTGGGCGTACAAGCGGTTCGTCTTCCTGCACCCGGACAAGGTTGCCAACCGCGGCCCAGAGCTAGCCGAAGATCTGAGCTAATCAATAGACCGCCGCCGCATGAGAGCCGCTGCATCGCGTCCATTGATGAGTTCGAAGACGCAGGTCCTGCTTTCGCCTATGATCAACGACTAGAGCCGCGCGAGGTCAGCCCGCTCATGACTGCGTCACCCCCAGCGGTCACCCTGACCGAACGACTCTGCCTGCTCCCCTGCTGCTTCGACGACCTGACGCCGCTGCACGAGATCAATGCCGACCCGCGTTCGTGGGATCACGATCCCTCCGGCCGGCACGCAACTTCGACCGTCACCCGATCGTGGATCGAGCGCGCGGCGATGCGATGGCAGACCGACGGACTGAGCTATTGGACGGCTCGAGTGGGCGCCACGGGCGAGGTCGTGGGCGTCGGCGGTGCGCAGCGCCACGTCACTGGCGCATGGAACGTGTACTACCGGTTGGCTCCAGACATGCGCGGCCACGGCTATGCGACCGAGATCGCCAAAGCGGGCGTCGAGGCCGCCCTGAGGTGTGATCCGAACGTGCCGGTCATCGCGTGGATCCTGCCGCACAATGTGGCGTCGCTACGCGTGGTCGAACGCCTCGGATTCGTCGACTACGGCGCTTGGGACAATCCGGCCGGCGGCGGTGTCCATCGCGTCTACGCGGACCGTCCCGTGGCCAAGTTCCTCGCGGTCAGTACGTGATCACGTGGCCGGCATAGCTTGCGGCAACGTGCGTGCGTAGCTTCACCGGGACCGTGACCTGACCCGGTCGGCCGCCCGAGACGTATCGCTCACTTGGGTGGGCGGTCAGGTAGTCGAGCCAGTACTGAAGGGTTAGTGGGAGCCGACCGCCGCGCCACGAGGTCGACAGGATGCGCGGAACCCGCTGCGGGTCGAACCCGGAACCGAATGGCGACAGGCTCGGATTGGCACCGGCCAGGAACGTTGCCTCGTTGACATAGCGATCACCGGCCCAGCTCCCACGCGGCAGCACTGCTGCCGCCCTCGGCGACCGGGGCATCGAGCCGTAGGGCAACGCCATGGTCCGCACCGCCAGGCCAGGTACGGCTGCGGAAACGAGCCGCTGCAGCAGCACGAAATCGCGTTCGATGCCATCGATCGACATCTTGGCGAGATTGTCATGACCGTAGGTGTGATTACCGATCTCAAAGCCCAGCCGGTCCAGGACAGTGAGCGCCGCCGCTCGGCCTTCGGCGTCGCCGAGACCGAACGGATTCTTGTTGATGTTGAACGTCGCCGCTGGGCGGCAGTTCGGGAACTGCCGACAGACGTCGAGAAGGATGCCGACTGCGCACGACGGATCGACTGTGCCGTCCGGCTGCAGCCGCAACTGGTTCGAGTAACCGTCGTCAAAGGTCAGCACGACCGGGCTGTATCCCGCCGGGAGGTCGAGCCGCCCGCGAGCCAGATCGATCGCCCGGACCGGACGGAAGCCCGCTCGAAACATGCGCTGCAGGCCGGCGCGGAAATCGCGCGGCGTCGTGTCATACGGTCCGGTGATCTTCGGCTTGATCTGGTGGTACATCATCACCGGAATCACGCCGAGTTCATTGGCATGAACCTGCGCGGGATCGACCGGCGCGCGGTTTCCGGCCGGCGCGCTCGTCGCCGACTGGGTCGACGGAGTCGGCGCCGCCGTAGCTATCGAGGTCGTATTCGGGCTCGGGGACTCCGTAGGCAGGTCGGGATAGCCGGTCGACGGAGGGAGCGAGACCTGCGGTGTCGACGGCTCGGCCGGGGGCAATTCGCCGAACGGCAACGGTCCGGCCCGTCGGGCACCCGGCTCGCTTCGCGAGCAGGCGGCTAGCCCAACGGTCGCAGCGGCAGCCACGATGACGGCACGGCGGCTTACCGCACGCCCGCTCGTCCCGTCGGCCATTGCCCTGTCTCCTCGCGTTCAGGGACAGGATGGTCCTGCGAAATCGGGGAAATCCGCAGCGACACGCCCGTTGGATGGCCCTGATCCATCCGTAGCCTCTCGCACGCTCCTGGGACAGGAGTGACTGATGAGGCGACTAACTTGCCCCATCTGTCACGTGAGTGCGCGCGACGCCGCGGTCGATGGCAGCCCGTGCGACCCGGGCGACGGCCAGGTCCGAGCGAGGCCGGACTACTCAGAAACCGCCAACTCGCCGAGCTCGGACCAGTCGTCCTGCGGGATCGTGAAGTTGATGATGCGCGGCGTTGCCACCAGGTGCGGCGGCAAGGTTTGTTGCGCGGTCTTGAAGTGGTCCGACTGCACATGCGCCGCACCCGCCGCGCCGTCGCGGAAGGCCTCGACGAGTACGTATTCGGTCGGGTCGTCGATGCTGCGGGACCAGTCGAACCACATGCATCCGGGCTCGCTGCGCGTCGCCTGGGTGAACGGCCCGGCGATCTCCGGCCAGGTGTCGGCGTCCTCCGGTCGGATCCGGAACTTTGCGGTAATGAAGATCATGCGGCTCCTCGGTCAAAAGGTTCTTCCGGCCCGGTGCGACCACCAGCCGGAGTGGGCTACCGGAAGGATGCCATGTGCTTGACTGAATCGAACATGTGTTCGAAACTGGAGGAATGCTCGATGTGGCGGTACGCAGGCTGGACGGCTCCACCGCCGTCGATCTGACCCGCCGCGTCGCCCCGGCATTGCCGATCCATCCGGCGCTATCGCCTTTGCTACCCGACGGTATCCGGCGAGGCAGCACGGTCAGCGTCAGCGGTTCCGTGTCGCTGCTGCTCGCGCTGATCTCCACCGCTTCCGCCGAAGGAGCATGGTGTGCCCTCGTCGGCCTGCCGACCATCAGCGCGGAGGCCGCAGCGGAGTACGGCCTCGACCTCCAACGGCTGGCCATCGTGCCTCAACCGGGAGCGAGCTGGACCACGGCAGTCGGCGCCCTGCTCGATGCGGTCGACATCGTGGCGCTGCGTCCGCCCGCGCGGGCGGTGCCGGGTGATGTACGGCGGCTGGCCGCTCGAGCGCGCAATCGAGACGCCGTGCTGATGCCGTACCAGCCAGGTACTGCCGTGAACGGCGAGACCTGGCCAGCCGCCGACGTCCGGCTGTCTGCCCAGGGCGGCCGGTGGACGGGTATCGGTGCGGGGCATGGGCGGTTGCGGCAGCGTCGGCTCACCGTCACCGCCGCAGGTCGCGGGTCGGCGGCTCGCTCCCGGTCGAGCACACTCTGGCTGCCGGCCGCCGGAGGAGGGGTCGGCACGTACGAGCCAGTGGCCCCCGTACTCGACCTGACCGCTCGGGCCGGGTGACCGGCTGTGCCCTCCCCCGGTCCCCCGGCCGTCATCCCGCCTCCTCGGACAGTGGCCGTCTGGTGCCCGGACTGGCCGGTCACTGCCGCCCGGCTGTCCGCCGACCTGTCCGTCGACGCTGAGCTACCTACCGCGGTGATCACCGCCAACCGGGTGATCGCCTGCTCACATGCGGCGCGCGTCGCCGGGGTACGCCGCGGACTACGACGTCGCGAGGCGCAGGCCCGCTGCCCCAACCTGGCTGTGTTTCCCCGCGACGAGCTGGCCGAGGCGCGCACCTTCGAGCCGGTCGTACTCGCCCTGGAGTCCGTTGCTCCGGCCGTCGAGGTCACCCGCCCTGGCCTGGCCGCGATCGGGGTTCGAGGCCCGACCCGATACTTCGGCAGTGAGACCGGGGTGCTACATGCCCTGTCCCGGGCGGTAGCCGACCTCGCCACGAGCACCACCGACGTGCTGATCGGCATCGCGGATGGCGCCTTTGCCGCGGAGCTAGCCGCCCGCCGAGGTCTGGTCATACCGCACGGCGGATCACCGCAGTTCCTGGCCGACCTGCCGGTGAACACGCTGGATCCGTCCGGCAACTCGCCGCTGATCGGCCTGTTGCGTCGGCTCGGACTGCGCACTCTGGGAGCGTTCGCGGAGTTGCCGGCGCGCGATGTGCTCGCCCGGTTCGGACCAGAGGGTGCCTGGGCGCATCGGCAGGCCGGCGGCCGGGACGATCGCCCGGTGGCGGCACGGCGCCCCCCGGTGGAGTTCACCGCCACGCTCGACCTCGAGCCACCGGTCGACCGGGTGGACACGGTGGCGTTCAGCGCCCGAAGCCTCGCCGAACGCTTCATCGGCGACCTGGCTGGGCACGGCCTGGCCTGTACCTGCCTGGAGCTGCAGGCGCAGAGCGAGAACGGCGAGGAGACAGTGCGGCGCTGGCGGCATGCCGGCGTGTTAGGCCCGGTCGACGTGCTCGACCGGATTCGGTGGCAGCTCGAAGGATGGCTCGGTGGCACCGCGCGACCCACTGGTGGCGTGGCCAGGCTGCGGCTGGTCCCGATCGAGACCGTGCCGACCGGGGCCCACCAGCAGGCGCTGTGGGGTGGTTCGGGCGCGGAGGACGAGCGAGCGCACCGAGCTCTGGCCCGGGTCCAGACCCTGCTCGGGCATGGATCTGTGCTGGTTCCCGTGGTGCAGGGTGGGCGCGGGCCGGGACAGCGCACCCGGCTTACTCCCTGGGGCGATGACCCCGAACCGATCCGGCCACCGGACCAGCCGTGGCCAGGCCGGATACCGGCGCCCGTTCCCACGGTTCTGATCGATCCGCCGCGGCCGATTCAGGTGCTCGACGACGACGGTCGGCCGGTGCGGGTGACCGACCGCGGCGCGGTGCCGATGCCTCCGGCACAGTTCGGGTTCGATGACGGCAGCACCACCATCGCGATCACGTCCTGGGCCGGCCCCTGGCCGGTGGACGAACGCTGGTGGGATCCGGCGTCAGCCCGGCACGTGGCTCGCTTCCAACTCGTCGACGTGCAGGGCCGCGCATATCTGGTGAGCTGCGAGATGGGTGCCGGCAACGGCCCGCGCTGGCAGCTGGAAGCCTGCTACGACTAAGGGCGTTCCTGGCGCCGGCTTAGGTCGGCATGAGCGTCGCCGCCGTCGTGGCGCCCAGATCCCAGCAGGCTTCGAGGTCCGCGCGGCTCGGCGTACCCAGCACCGTCACCGGCTCGTGCACCCCAACCCAGCCCAGCCCCTGCACGATGGACCGGATGGCGCGCGGGGGTGTCCGCGACCAGCTCGCGGGGGGGTATCACCGGTACGCGACGAGCCGGTACTGGATCGTCCCGCACTTCGAGAAGATGCTGTACGACAACGCGCAGCTCGCCGCCGCCCACGTGCTCGCC
>Ga0207665_10000740_pt1 | contig 21982 bp, 22 predicted proteins | sample LARL112metaG_FD_184351 | JGI IMG/M metagenome (GOLD analysis project Ga0207665, IMG submission 184351) | Corn, switchgrass and miscanthus rhizosphere microbial communities from Kellogg Biological Station, Michigan, USA - LAR L11-2 metaG... | ecosystem: Host-associated > Plants > Roots >...
GATTAGAAAGAGCGCAAGGCCGACCGTGACGCCGGCGAATCGACGAAGCGGTGACATAACTCCACCCCCCTGCTTCGGTTGTGGTGCTGCGAGCCGCAGGTGCGCGGCACCGGTTGGCATCGAGCGCACTGGATCCTACGGGACCGCGGCCTGTGCTGAGCCATCGCCCGGCGGACGCTTCACATAGCATCGGCCCCGTGGGCGCGTTGAGGACCGGGCGCTGACCAACGGGGCCGTATCAGCGGACCGGGCGCTCGCGCCGAGCCCCGCTCTTTCAGCTCGGCGGCTGATCCTCCCGCTCGCGCTCGCGCAGTTCATCTGCAGCTTCGCGGGCTCGAACATGAACGTGATGATCAACGACATCAGCCGCGACCTCGACACGACGGTCAAGGGCGTGCAGACGGCGATCACGCTGTTCCTGCTGATCATGGCGATCCTGATGATTCCGTGCTCCAAGCTGACCGACCGCTGGGGCCGGAAACGGTGCTTCAACGGCGGTCTCGCCCTCTACGGGGTCGGCGCGCTGCTCAGCGCGGCGGCTCCGAACCTCGGCGTGCTGATCCTCGGCAACTCCGTCTTCGAGGGCGTCGGGACGGCGCTCCTGATCCCACCCGTCTACATCCTCGCGACGCTCTGGTTCAAGGACATGACGCGTCGCGCCTGGGCCTTCGGCGTGATCAGCGGTCTGGGCGGCATCGGCGCCGCGGCCGGCCCGTTGATCGGCGGCCTCATCACGACGGCAATCAGCTGGCGCGCGGCGTTCGTCTTCCAGGCGGCGGTCGTCGTCATCATCATCTTGCTGGGGCGCCGGATCACCGATCCGCTGCCGCCCGATCCGACGCGGCCGTTCGATGGGGTCGGGGCGGCGCTTTCGGGAGCAGGCATGTTCTGCCTGGTGTTCGGAATCCTGCAGGCCGGCACCAACAACGTCCTCCTGACGGTCTTCCTGGTGATCGGCGTCGTGCTCCTCGTCGGCTTCTACTTCTACATCCGAGCCCAGGAGCGGAAGGGCAAGGAGCCGCTGCTGTCCACGGGGCTGTTCAAGAACCGGCTCAGCGACCTCGCGCTCGTCACGCAGAACATTCAGTGGCTGATCCTGATGGGAACCTCGTTCGTCGTCTCCGTCTACCTCCAAACCGTCCGCGAGTACAGCGCGATCAGGACAGGCGTGGTCTTCACCGCGGCGACGGTCGGGCTCCTGATCTCCTCGCTCGGCGCAGAGCGGTTCGCCAAGCGGCGCCAACAGAAGACCCTGATCGTTTGGGGCTTCCTGGTCACGCTCGTCGGGATCGGCTTGCTGATCGGACTGGTCGTCGCCTGGTCGAGCATCGTCGCCTTCGTGCCCGGCCTGTTCCTCGTCGGCTTCGGGCTCGGCGGGATGCTCACTCCCTCGGTCAACGTCGTGCAGTCGAGCTTCCCGGAGGAGCAGCAAGGCGAGATCTCCGGCCTCTCGCGCAGCGTGTCCAACCTCGGCTCTTCCTTCGGCACCGCGATCGCGGGGACGATTCTGGTCGCCGCGGCAACACGCGGGAACGGCGCCTACGCGTGGGCGATGGCGTCCGTCGCGGTCTTCGGGCTGATCGGCCTCTGGGCGGCGCTGCTGCTTCCGGCTAGGCCCGAACAGCAGCCGAGCTAGCTGGTTCGAAGGCTTGCGATCGCCCGCTCGATCGTCTCCGCCTGCCGCGTCCAGGTCTTCGATGGGGCCGCACCGACGACGACGGAGCTGGTGCGAGCGCCCGCGACGAGACACGCGATCTCGCGGTACCGGGTTCGCGACGTGCGATAGCTGTCGATCACGCATGAGCCTCGGCCAGAGCGAAACCGGAGCCCGTGCGCACTGGCGATCAGGCGAACGTCCTTCGAGCTGTCGTCCTCGCGCAAATGGTGGATCCGAAAGCTCGGCCAGTTCGCTCGCGTCTCCGTTCCCTGGCGGGGAGTTGCGTTGAGGTAGCCGCGGATGCTGCGGCCGTCGCCGAGCAGCGCAACCGAGGCCGTTCCGGGGTCGGTGCGAATCGGCCTCCAGGTCCTCGGGTAGGCAAATGTCGCCGCACCGGACGGAAGCCGGGCAAGCCTCCAGCCGTGTGGCGCGGGCCGCGGCTGTAGCCAGCCAAACGCCGGTGCTCGACCGTTGACCGAGACGCTTCCGTTCGCAGCACCGCCCCAGGCTACGAGGATCGCAGCGACGGTCGCGGCGCCCATGAGCAGCCGCCGCGACCCGTCGATCTTCCGATCAGATGTTTCCATCGCCGTCGCTCGGACCGCCGTTGTTGTCGGCGTCGTGGTCGCCGCCGTTGTGCTGCGGGATTCCGTTCCCGGCAGGCTGGCTTACGACCTTGGCACCGGCGGGCGAGACCGCGTACCACTTCGCGCCGAACGCGCTGAAGCCCTCGCCGCGAGTCTGGCCCGGCTTCGTGTCCTTGACGAAGGTGTAGAGCGGGTGGTGGTTGTAGGTCACCTGGCGGCGGCCGTCGGCACGCTTGATCGTTCCGATCAGGGACGCCTTCGCGCCCCCCGCGACCCGCGGCTTGCCGGTCGAGATCAGCGGCGGCCAGAAGGTCGCGCACTGCCCGGAGCACGCGCTCTTCCCGTTCCGGTCCTTGCCGAACAGGTAGAGCGTGTGTCCGCGGGAGTTGACGAGGATCCGTCCGAGTCCGGTCTTCGCCGTCGAGACGACGGTGCTGCTGGCCGGGGCGGCATTGGTCGCCTGCGAGTGGAGCAGAAAGATGGCGGCTGCGAGCGTCGCGAGAGCCGCGGCTCCGAAGAGCCATGGGCGCGTCAGCGCGACGCCGAAGCGGTGACTGGTCTGCATGGTGTCCTCCCTAGCTGGTGGGTTCTGCTTGCCTGAACACCATCGCCCGCTCGAGTGCTCGGAGCATCGGTGCCACCGCGAAAAACATCGTTCCCGCTACCGGGAACGCGTGCTCCCCGGTAGCGCCGATCGACTCACCGGCAGGAGTGGATCCCGGCGAACCGAAACGGCGTTGTGTGTTCGGGCGGGTCACGCGCTTCGCCGGTGTCGCTGACGACGGCACTCTCGAGCTGTACCTCCGGCTCGTGCGTGAGCGAGTGCTGCCTGTGGTTCGGGTCATCCCCGGCTTCAGCGGCTACCTCGCGCTGACCGACGGCGAGCGTGGCGAGGTGCTCGTGCTGACGCTCTGGGCAAGCGAGCAGCAGATGCTGGCCAGCGAAGAGACGACGGTGCAGCTGCGAAGCGAGGCCGCAGACAAGGTTGGCGCGACCGTCGTGTCGGTCGAGCGGTTTCGTGTCGCGATCAGCGAGCTCGACGTCGCGACCGCGTGACGAAGGCAGTCAGGCCATGAACGGCATGAGCGCTGCAGGCATCGTCACGAAGGGCCGCATCATGTCCCGGTCCTCGTGCTCGAGTATGTGGCAGTGGTACATGTACCGGCCGCTGTAGGTCGTGAAGCGGACGGCGATCTCGACGATTTCGTTGGGGTTGACGCGGATCGTGTCCTTGAGGCCGCGCTCGTTGTCGTCGATGCGATGGTCGAGCTCGTCGTCGGGGCCGCGCTCGAGCGTGACGGTCGCGGCTAGCTCGCGCTCGCGGATGCCGCCGTCCGGGATCTCGTAGCGGATCGGCCTGCGCGTGACGATCTGGAACGGGTCGAGGTGGAGGTGGATCGGGTGGGTGTCGCCGGTCAGGTTGATCAGCTGCCAGACCTCGAGCTCGCCCAGCATCGGGAAGAAGGTCGTCGCATCCTCGAAGTGGGCCGCGACGACGCGGTAGCGCGCGGTCTCGGCGCCGTCGGTCACCGTCAGGAGGGGCGCGTCCTCTGCATCGCCGGCGGGCGCGAGCTCCCGCATCGTCAGCATGTTCGGCTCGCCGTCCAGCTCACGCTCGACGAGCGCCACCGCGCGTTGGCGCGCGCCGGCGAGCGCCTCCTCCGATGCCGGCTCGAAGTCGGTCGCCAGCTCGCGCGGGATCGAGCGTCGGCTCGTCGCCTCCCCTACGACCCGGATGCGCAGCACCTCCGGATACGGAAGCAGGCCCTCGAGGTCGGCCGCGCTCTCGGCCTCCGCAGCCGGGAATGCGGAGCCGTCGAAAGGCGCGGCCGCGGTGTTGAGCACTGTCAGCTCGCTCCCCGGAGGAAGATCCGAGAAGTCGACGAGCAGGTCAGCGCGCTCGGCCGACGCGAGCACCAGGCCGTCCGCCGGCACGGTCACCGGCGTCCGGAGAAGACCATGGTCGGTCCCGATCTGCGTGATCCGGTCGAGCTCCGGAGCGCCGTCGCGCACCACCACGAGCCGGTAGGTGCGGGCGTTCGAGCCGTTCAGGACGCGCAGGCGGTAGGTCGAGGGCTGCACTTCGAGCACCGGCCAGACCTTGCCGTTCACGACGGTGAACGGCGGAAAGGCCTCCATCACCTCCGGGTCGGTCTTGTGGACGAGCCGGCCGTTGAGCCGCCCGTGCTCATCGAGGTCGAAGTTGCGGTCCTGAATCAGCAGCGGCACCTCGAACGGCGGTCCTTCCGGCAGCCCGAGCTCGCGCTCTCGGTCGTCGCGCACGATCCACAGCCCCGCGAGCCCGGCGTAGACGTCGAGCTTCGTGATGCCCATGACGTGGTCGTGGTACCAGAGCTGCGCCGCCCGCTGGTTCATCGGGTAGTGGAACTCGGCGTCTTGTCCCGGGGCGAAGAGATTCTCCGCCCAGCCGTCGAAGACCGCCGGCGTGAGGCCGCCGTGCAGGTGCACGACGGTGTGGCCGGTCAAGCCGGCGGTCTGGCGGTTCGGCTCTCCCCCACTCAGGCCCGGCAGGCACTGCGCCGGCACGCCGTCGGCATCTGCAGCCGTCGGGGCGACGGTGTCGGTGACGGGGAATGGGCCTTCGAGCTCGTTGCGCCAGTCGACCGTGACGGGCTGCCCGCGCTCGGCCTCGATCGTCGGGCCCGGAACCGTCCCCTCGAAGCCCCAGATGTCCGAGACGGGGAGGTCGCGGTGAAACTGGTGCCGCCCGGCGCCCAGGTGCACCGTCAGCCGCCCGTCGTGCTCCGCCGCGATGAGCCGAGGCGGAATCGGAAGGCGATCGACGAACGGCGTGAGCGGCGAAGCCACGGCTCGCATCATCGCCCCTCGACGAACGCGTTGTCGCCTCTGGCTCGACTATCGAGAAGACGCAGGCGAGTTCGGTTTCGGCTCGAGCAGGCTCCGCTGCTCGACAATGCGGGCTGCCACGTCGGCGAGCCGGAGATTGCGCTCGCGCGCGGTCAACTGGAGCCGCCGAAAGGCGTCCTGTTCGGAGAGCTGGAGCCCTGACATCAGCAACCCTTTCGCGCGCTCGACGAGCTTGCGCTCCTCGAGCGCCTGTTGAGCCCGATCGACCTCGGCCTCGAGCTGCTCGAGTTCGGCCTGTCGCGCAGCCGCCAACTCGATCGCCGCCTTCAGTTCGCGGGAATTGATCGGCTTTGCAAGATAGGCGCTCACCCCGCTCGCGATCGAACGTTCCACGAGGCTCGGGTCGTCGACCCCGGTGATGACGACCACTGGCCGCCGGAGCCCTTGCTCGGCGAGGCGAGCGGCGGCGCCGAGGCCGTCGAGGTTCGGCATCTCGATGTCGAAGAGGTAGACGTCTGGAAGGGTTTCCCCGGCGAGTGCGACGGCCTGCTCGCCGTCGCTCACCGGGCCGAGTGGCTCGTGGCCGAGCGTCCGCAGTCGTTCGACGAGACCGAGTGCGATCACCGGATCGTCTTCGGCGACGAGAACTCTCATCTCGCTTGCTCGGGAAGGACGACCTCGGCGCGGGTCCCGCCTCCAGGTAGCGCCGCAAGCTCGAAGCGGCCGCCAAGGGCCTGCTCGACCACCTGCCGGACTAGCCGGAGACCGAGCCCGGCTCCTTCTCCGTCCGGGCCTGGGCCGCGGTCGTCGACGTCGAGCCTGATGCGGCGTTCGCCGTGCAGGCGCACTTCGATCGGCGGCTCACCATGCTGGAACGCATTGGTGATCAGCTCGTTGGCGACGACTCCGAGCTTTTGCGCAGTGGACGCATCGAGGGAGGCCGAGTCGGTCCGGATCGCGATCGGAACGGGAGCGCCCTCTGCAATGCCTTCTAGCAAGGCGCGAGCATCGACTCTGTCTTCGCCGTTCGTGAGCAACCGATGGATCGTTGCGACCGAACGGATCCGGGCGGCCGTGTCGTCGAAGGCCTGTGCGTCTCCATCTTCAGGACGCCCGAGGAGAAGCAGGTCGGCGACGGTCTGGAGGTTGTTCTTGATCCGATGGTTGGCCTCCGTTGCGAGTGCGTGCTCGAGCTCGGCACGTGCGGCCGCTCGTCTGTGCGCCGCCGTCTCGCGGCGGATCGTTCGGGCGAGGACGAGCGTCGCTCCGACGACGGCCGCGACGAGGGCGAGCCGCATCGCGGTCGCGCCCACCGGCAGGGGCACGAGCGCGACGGCCAGGGCACACATCGCTCCGCTGACGCTCAACCAGAACCCGCGGCGCCAACCACTCTGCACGACGGCGATGAACGGGACGGTGAGGAAGAGGAGGAGCGCGAAGCTCGGTCCACCCACGAAGACGAGCGTGGCGACGAAGCCGACCAGTGCGCCCGACCACAGGTCGACCAGGAGGCGGCCCCGGCGATCCTCCAGCCACCGGCGCCAAGGCACGAGCATCGCGGCGGCATTACCGGCGGCTGCGGCAACCGTCAGACCGACCACGAGCCAGCGCTGCCTCGATCCGAGGTCGAAAGCAAGGCCGCTGAGCACGGCGGCAATCGCGAGCCAGCCGAGCCAGAACCCGAGCTCGAGCGCACGGGCGCGGAAGGCGAGGTCGACCTCTAGATCTGTTGCTTCCAGAACTGATGCGTCCATCAATGCGCTCAAAGCGCTCCCACGAGAAGCGGCAACGACCACGCGCAGAGAATTAGTCCCGATTGTCGGCATTCCCGTCGCAACGCTTCTGGCTACGACGCGAATTTACGCGGGGGTTTTGCGCCGGACGGCGCCTTAATCAGACCGCAACATTCCACGAGCTCTATTCAGTCGCGCGTGAAAGGAACGACGGGTTGCGCGCCCGCCACGGGCGAGAAATCCCGCCGCGCGCAGGGTCGGTCGCTCCTGCTAGCTTGGTCGTGCGGCGTTCGTGACGGCGCCGCCCGAGGCCAAGGTCGCCTCTTTCCCCGCCGAGCGGAACAGGCTCGCGCGACTCAGAGGGAGAGGCGACGACAAACCGTCCGACATCTCGCTCCGGCCGCAACGCGGGGGTCCCGCGGGGGCGGTCTTCGCTCTCGCAACTCCGAGCGAGAGGACGTCGGATGTCGGAAACCGAGAACACAGGCGCGACCTTCCTGCCGGTCGGCTTCGCGATCGGAGTCGTGGTGCTGCTCGTCGGCCTCGTCGTCAACCTGCAGGTCATCGCGCCACTCGGCGCGGCGATCGCCCTGGTCGCCGGCCTCGCCTGGGCCCTAGGCTCCGGTAGCAAACGCCGTCCGACCACGCCCCGTCCCTCTGCGAGCGCCGAGGCCGCCGGCGCGGAGCGCTTTCCGCGCAGCCGAATGCTCGAGCGCGCGACACTCGGGATCGGGGGCCTCGTCGCCCTCGGCGCCGTCCTGCCGGCAGTCGGAGCCGCCGTGCTGCCGACCATCCTCAACCAGCGTCGGAGGGCGGTCGACCTCGGCCCGGTCGACGACTTCCCGCAAGGCCAGTACGTGGTCGCCACCTTCATCTCCGACCCGGCAATGGGCGAGATCTCGCGTCGAACGGCCTACGTGCGCAACAACGGCTTCCTCGGAAAGAGCCCGAGCTTCACGATCATGTCGAGCCGCTGCACGCACGTCGGCTGTCCGACGCAGCCGAACGGGCCCGTGTTCGGCCAGCAGCGCCGGGCTCTGAAGACGGCAAACGGCGAGGTCGGACTCATCCCGACAGACCCAGCCGCCGGCTTCGGCTGCCCCTGCCACGGGAGCCAGTTCGACACCGAGGGCAACCGCACGGCAGGCCCGGCCCCGCGCGCGCTCGACCGCTACCAGTTCTCGATCCGCCGCGGCCACCTCTGGCTCGGCGACATCTACAGCGTCAGCCGCGTCCAGGGCGCGGGTGCAGACGCGCGGATCCACAGCTTCAAGCGTCTCGGCGACGGCGAGCCTGCGACCGGCCCGGAGTCGCTCCTCTACCCCAGCGACCCGATCTCATGAGCGTCTACGAGCTCGACATCAGCTGGGCTGCGACGACGAACGAGCGGCGGCGGCTTCGCTGGGAACTGCTCGCCTGCGAGAAGGTGCTCGGCGTCTTCCTGACGGCGCGCGATGACAGTGTCGCGGTTCTCTTCGCCGGCGACCGCCTCGGTTTCAGGAGCTGGGCGAAAGCGCTCGAGCCGGGACCGTGCGAGGCGCGCTCGTGAGCCTTCGGCGACCATCGCTTCCGCTGCTCTTCGCCTCGGCGGCGCTCGTGCTCGTGCCCTGGATCGGGTTGCTCGTCGTCTCTCTGCCCTGTCACTACAGCGCGCGGCACTGGGGCATCGCTTGGGCCGGCTTCGATGCAGGCCTCGGGCTGGCCCTCGGCCTGACCGCGTACGCAGCCCTCCGGGGAGCATCCTGGCTCGACCGCGCTGCGGTCGCGGCAGGGACCCTGCTCATCGCCGACGCCTGGTTCGACGTCGTCACCGCCCGAGGCGCCGGTGCCATCGCCCTCGCGATGACCGAGGCACTCGGGATCGAGCTGCCTCTGGCCTTGCTTTGCAGCTGGGTCGCGCAGACATCGCGACCCCGCCAACCCCTCACGACAACACACACCGACCAACAAGGAGCACTGCAATGAAACGGTTTTCGATTCGGCTGTTCGCGCTCGGACTCGCAGTAGGCGCTCTCGGCGCAGCCGCAGTCCTGGCGACCAGCGCCTACGCCCGGACCTCGAGCGTCCGCAGCCAGACCCGGCAGGAGCAGTCGGGCCAGCCGGTGATCGATTGGAACCAGGTTCTGCTTTCGATCGTGAACACATCGGGTGCCCAGCCCGCGAACATCCAGCCGACCCGCAACTTTGCCATCCTCCACGCGGCGATCTACGACGCGGTCGACGCGATCGACCGCACACACGAGCCGTACCTGATCTCCGTGCGTGCGCCGCGCTCGGCCTCCGAGACCGCCGCCGCCGACGCGGCCGCGCACACGGCTCTCGTCGGGCTCTATCCACAGCAGCAGGGCATCCTCGACCAGGATTACGCGGCCGAGTTGGCGCAGGTGCCGGACGGCCCGGCCAAGGACAAGGGAATCCGTCTCGGCGAGCAGGTCGCGAACGAACTGCTCGCGATCCGCGCGAACGACGGCTCGAACGTGCCAGCACCACCGTTTGTCGCCGGCACGAACCCCGGCGACTACCGGTCCACGCCGCCGAACTTCCCGGCGCCGGTCTTCACCACCTGGGGACAGGTCACGCCGTTCGTCCTCCAGCGCGGCGACCAGTTCCGCCCGGCACCACCGCCCGCGCTGACGAGCGATGCGTACGCCTCGGCGATCAACGAGGTCCAGAGCCTCGGCTCGGCGACCAGCACGACCCGGACGGCCGAGCAGACGGAGATCGGCCGGTTCTGGAACCCGCCGATCCAGAACTTCTGGAACCAGATCGCCCAGTCGGCCGCGCTCGAGCACCACAGCGACCTGCCGACGACGGCGCGGCTGTTCGCAGCGCTCAACCTCAGCTTCGCCGATTCGGCGATCGCCTTCTACGACGCCAAGTACGCGTACCGGCTCTGGCGACCCGTGACCGCGATCCGGCTCGCCGGCACCGACGGCAACCCGAACACGGTCGCCGATCGGAACTGGCTCCCACTTGCTGGGACGACCCCCGCCGATCCGTCGTATCCGGGCGCACACAGCACGATCAGCGCCGCCGGCGCCGACGTGCTCGCCAGGTTCTACGGCAACAACGACTCGTTCTCGGTCGCCTCACCGGCACTGCCGGGCGTGACCCGCTCGTTCACGAGCTTCAGCGACGCGGCCCAGGAGGCGGGGCTCAGCCGCATCTTCGCCGGCGTCCATACGCGTCTCGACCACTTGGCCGGCCTTGCGCTCGGTCATGAGGTCGCCGGCTTCGTCCTCCACAACGCGCTCCTGCCAAGCAAAGAGAAAGGAAGAAACTCATGAACCTACGACGCCTCGTCTTCGCGCTCGCGGCGCTGGTCGCGCTGGCCTCGTCGATCGCCTTCTCGGGGATCGCGAGGTCGGCCGACGGCCGCGGGATCGCTGGACGCTCCTACGTCCAGACGAACCTCGTCTCGGACATCCCCGGCCTGGCCGCGCACACGGACCCGAACCTGAAGAACCCCTGGGGCACGTCGGTCGGCCCGGGCAGCCCGATCTGGGTCTCGGACAACCACGCCGGGGTGACGACGCTCTACGACGGCGCCGGCAACCCCCAGCCGCTCTCGGTCACGATCCCGGCTCCGCCGTCGGCCGGAGACGGGGCCGTGGGCGCGCCCACCGGCCAGGCGTTCAACACCTTCGACCCGGCCTCGTCCGACTTCGTGCTCTCGGAGCACGGCAAGTCCGGCCCGGCGTTCTTCCTGTTCGCGACCGAAGACGGAACCATCGCGGGCTGGAACCCGAACGTCGACCGAGCACACGCGGTCATCGCCGTCGACAGGTCGACGGCGACGGACAGCGCCGGCGATGTCGGCGCGAACTACAAGGGCCTGGCGCTGGTGAACACGCCTAGCGGCAAGTTCCTCTACGCGACCAGCTTTCGGTTCGGGACGGTCGACGTCTTCGACAGCCACTTCAACCTGGTCAACAGCTTCACGGATCCGACCGTTCCGGCCGGGTTTGCACCCTTCGGCATCCACAACATCGGCGGCAGGCTCTACGTCACCTTCGCCAAGCAAGGGCCGGGCAAAGACGACGACGCTGCGCATCCCGGTAACGGGTTCGTCGATGTCTTCGCTCCGAACGGCGACCTCCTCCAGCGGCTCGTCAGCAGGGGCAAGCTCGATTCGCCCTGGGCCGTGACGCTGGCCCCGCCGACTTTCGGCGCCTTCGGCGGCGACATCCTGGTCGGCAACTTCGGCAACGGCCGGATCCACGCCTACGACCCGTCGAGCGGCGAGCTCCACGGCACGCTCAGCGCGCCAAACGGGGGCCCGGTCGTGATCGACGGGCTCTGGGGGCTGCGCTTCGCGCCGGCGACGCCAGGTGCGGGGCCGAACACCCTGTTCTTCACCGCCGGCCTCAACCACGAAGCAGACGGGCTCTTCGGAACGCTCGTCCCCAACTAGGAGGAATCGATGAAGCACTGGGTCAAACTCGCAGTCGGAGTGATCGCAGCGACGGCGTTCACGTCGGTCGCAGCAACGTACGCGTCCGCGCACGGCACCACGGCCCGCGGAACCACCGTCAAGGTCGCCAAGTCGCGGCTCGGCCGGATCCTGGTCGACACCCGGGGAATCACGCTGTACGACTTCGTCGCCGACAAGCACGGCAGGAGCTCCTGCTACGGCGCCTGCGCCACCTACTGGCCACCCCTGCTCACGAAAGGAAAGCCGCACGCCGGTACCGGCGTGCGCGCCTCGCTCCTGGGGACGACCAAGCGCAAGGACGGCAAGCTCGAACTCGTCTACAACCACCACCCGCTCTACTACTTCGTCGGCGACCGGAAGCCCGGCCAGACGACGGGTCAGGGCCTGAATCAGTTCGGCGCTCCCTGGTGGGCGCTCTCACCGGCCGGAAAGGAAATCCACTAGTGAGAAGCCGACGCCTGCTGCTCATCACGATCGGGCTCGCGCTGGTCGTTCTCGCCCTCATCGGCTGGGCAGTCCAGGCCGTCCGGCTTCCAGGGCGAGGGCTTGGCGCGTTGAACGCGCAGCTCCGGTCCGATCCCAACCGACCAATTTCCCTCGAAGGAGACTGAAATGGCTACGCCAGTAACGACGAGAACCGAAGACAATGAGCGCTCCGCGGCTCTCCACGAGCTGTTCCTTCACGCAACACGTGTCCAACTCGCCACGGTGACTTCGATCAGCACGTTCGTGGCCGGCTGGGTGCAGGCTGCTGACCGCTACACGCAAGCGGTCAGCAACGAGCTCCTCAGCCGAGCCCAGGGCGAGATCGAGCCGCACGAGTTGGTCGGCCGCCTGGCCACGGTCAGCAGCACGCACTTGCGCGACGTGACCGCGCTGCCGACAGAAGCCGTCACCCACTTCAACAGCGAGCTCGCCAGGCGAGAAGAGGCTGAACCGCGGAAACGAAAAGTGCCGCGTCGGAAGGCGGCCTGAACGAATCGGCCCCCGTGACCGCGGCCGATCATCGCTCCCTAGACAAGCGCTTCGTCGACGCGGGCTCAGCTGCTGCTGCGGTCTACGGCGAGTGGAACTGCAACCACGAAGGCGGCGCCTTGCCCCGGAAACGACTCGGCCCAGACACGGCCGCCGTTCGCCTCGGCGAAGCCGCGGGCGACCGCGAGCCCGAGGCCGCTGCCACGCCTCTCGCCGGCTCGGGCGCCCCGCCGGAACGGCTCGAAGATCCGCTCGAGCTCGTCGGCGTCGATCCCCGGCCCGCTGTCGACGACACGGACGAGCACCTCGGCGCCCATTCGCCTCGTCTGGACCGACACGCTTCCGCTCGAGTAGCGCAGGGCGTTCTCGATCAGGTTCACGAACACACGCTCCAACTGATGCGGATCTCCCTGGACGGTTGCCGACTCGTCCAGGGCGAGCTCGATGCGACAGCCGGCCTCAGAAACCGAGTCGACCGCCTGCAGCACGACGTCCTCGATCGCCCACAGGGCGTCGCTCGAGGTGACGGCACCGGCCTCGAGGCGCGAGAGGTCGAGCAGGTCGCCTACGAGTCGGTCGAGCCGCAGCGTCTCCTCGAGGATCGTCTCGGCCAGCTCTCGCCGATCGGCCTCGTCGAGAACGAGGCCGGAGTGCACGAGCGCGCCCGCTGCGGTCACGATCGCGGTCAGCGGCGACCGGAAATCGTGGCTGACCGCGCGCAGCAGCGTGGTCTTGACGGCATCGCTGCGGCGAAGCTCCTCGGCCTCGCCTGCGAGGTCGCTCGCACTCATCTCGGCTTCAGTCCGCGTTCGGCCCGATCACGCCGTTCGCCAGCGCGAACATGACCAGCTCGGCTCTCGTGTCGAGCTGCAGCTTGCGCATGATGTGCGCGCGGTGGGTGTCGACGGTTCGGACGGAGATGAAGAGCCTGCCGGCGATCTCCTGATTCGTGTAGCCGAGGGCCAGCAGCTGGACGATGTCGCGCTCTCGCTCGGAAAGGGGATCGAGCGCCGGTGAGGCGTTCGGAGTGACGAGCTTCGCCCCGAGCGCGGGCTCGACGTAGCCGCTGCCGTCGGCAACCAGCCGGATCGCAGCGAGGAGCTCCCGGTCGGACGAGCGTTTCGGGAGGTACCCCGCAGCGCCGGCGGAGAGTACGCGACGCACCGAGCTCGGCGCTGCCTGCGACGACACGACGAGGACTTTGGCGTCCGGCGCAACGTCAGCAAGCTCGGGAATGACGTCGGCGCCGCTCTTCCGCGGCAGGAGCAGGTCGAGCAGGATCAGGTCCGGCTGCAGCTTCCGCGCCATCAGGACCGCCCGTTCCGCGGAGTCGGCCTCGCCGACGACGGCGATTCCCGGCTCGTCCATCAGCTGCCTGCGCAGACCCGCCCTCAGGAGCTCGTGGTCGTCGACGATCAGGACCCTGATCATCGTCGCGCCTCCGCGAGTTCGAGCGTTGCACGAGTGCCGCCGGAGGGAAGCGCGGCCAGCGCGAGCACGCCGCCGAATCGCGCAGCGATGCGACGGCAGAGCGAGAGTCCGAGGCCGCTGCCCGCAACGTACTGCTCGGCTCCTTCGAGACCGACGCCGTCGTCGTCCACGACCAGGCGCCACGAGCGCGCCGACCGTCCTGCCGACACGTGGACGTGCCGGGCTCCGGCGGCAGCGGCGTTCGCAAGGAGGTTGCGCAAGATCACGCGGAGCGGCCCGGGCGGGAGCGGCAGCGTCGTCGTGAGGTCGGAGGTCACCTCGACCTCGACGCCGAGCTCACGGAGGACCTGGTCGAGGCCGTCCGCGACCGACGCGAACGGCCTCTCGGACGATGTGTCCTGCGCGGCCTCGAGCAGCTCGTCGACGAGGTCGAGCGCCTCCTCGACTGACCCCGAAGGGTCGTCGGCGGCAAGGGCCGCCAGCAACGGGGTCTTCAGCTCGTGCGCGACGAGCGCCGCGAAGTCTTCGAGGGCTTCGTTTTGCCGCGCCAGCTGCCCGAGCAGCTCGTCGTACTCGGGGCGAACCGGGAGCTCGACGGCGGCGAGGGAACCGTTGACGCTAGGCGGCATCGCGCAACATCTCCGGCTCCTGGCGGGTCGTATGGAAGTCGAGCCCCCGAGCCGCCGCGTGCGCGAAGGGATGGTCGTAGACATCCAGCGCGCGCTCGTGCTCATCGAGCACCAACTCGAAGTACTCGTGGTTCGCGGCGTCTGACACCGTGACCGTGACCAGGTTCGTGGATCGGCTCCAGAGGAGCTTGACCGTGATTCCGTTGCTCTCTCGGGACGCCAGTTCTGTTCGCCCAGGTGTGCCCGTGGCTTCGAACATCTCGTGATCCCTTCGCAGTGAGCGGGACGGCATGACCCGACCAAGGTTGAGCGAGATCGCCTGTCGCCGGTAGCCGACCAGCGCTCCTCTTCTTCCCCGGATGACCGCGTAATCGGCGTACCGGCTAGCGGCTACACGCGGGCGAAGCGCGTAAGGTTGAACCACGGTCGATAGCTCCCTGAACACCCGTCGGGTCGTGGTCGCCGACGACGACGTCCTCCTGCGCGAGGGCGTCGCGAGCGTGCTCGAGCGGTCGGGTTTCCAGGTCGTCGGCCAGGCCGGCGACGCGGCCGAGTTGCTGGAGCTCGTGCGCGAGCGCGGCCCCGAGCTCGTGATCGTCGATATCCGGATGCCGCCCACGCACTCGACCGAAGGGCTGGTCGCGGCGCAGACGATCCGGGACGAGTTTCCCGAGACGGGCATCCTCGTCCTCTCGGCGCATGTCGAGATCGAGGAGGCGACAGAGCTCCTCGCGACGGGCGATGGGATCGGCTATCTGCTCAAGGGTCGCGTCCTGGACGTGGACGAATTCGTCGACTCGCTGAAACGGATCGCGGCGGGCGGATCCGTCGTCGACCCTGGTCTCGTGCAGACGCTCGTCCAGGCGCGGCGGAGCAACGATCCGCTCGAAGACCTCACGGCACGCGAGCGCGAGGTGCTGGCGCTGATGGCCGAGGGTCGCTCGAACGCAGGTATCGCCGGCCAGCTCTGGCTCGCCGAGGGAACGGTCGAGAAGCACGTCCGCCACATCCTGGCCAAGCTCCGGCTGCCGGAGACGAGGGACGACCACCGCCGTGTCCTTGCGGTCGTGACCTTTCTGAAGAGCGGCAAGGAAACGGCTTAGGCCGCAGGCTCGAGCAGGTCGCGAATCGCCTGCGCCGACAGCCGCGTCTTCGGAACGAACCCCAGCGCAGGGCTCGTCGTGATCAGGTGCGCCAGGTCGTCTGCCGAGTGTGTCGAGATCAGGATCACCTTCGAGGTCTCGCTCAGCTTGCGCGCGAGCTCGAGGCCGTCCTCGTCGCCGAGGTCGATGTCCACGAGCGTCACGTCCGGCCGAAGCTCGACCGCGAGCTGAATCGCCTCGGCGCTGTTGGACGCGACTCCGACCACGTCCAACCCCTCGCGTTTGAGCAGGCCGGTTGCGCCCTCGAGGAACAGGGCGTTGTCGTCGACGATCAGGCAGCTCAGCGACACCTTGGAAGGATCGACCATCGCAGGCCGAAGTGCATCCCCGCTACCGGCAATCTTTAGGCACGGCGAACTGTCTAACGGTGACGCCGGAAAGCGTTGACGACTTGCTCGAGCAGACGCACGAGGTCGCGCGGACTGATCACGATCGGCGCCTCACGACCAACCTCGCCGCGCTTGCGGTTCCGCTTCATCTCGTCGCGATCATGTTCGCTTCCGCCAGCGCCGGGCATCGGTTTCGCTTCGGACTGGCTGCGTGAAGCGCGCACGTCTACGTGCGTGGAGACACGTCGAGCTCGAGCGGCAACTCGGCCGTGATCTGCGTACCTTCGCCGTGCCGGCTGTCGACGCGGATCGATCCCCCGAGCGCCTCGATGCGGTCCGTGAGGCCGACGAGCCCTGAGCCGAGGTCGGCATCCGCCCCGCCGACGCCGTCGTCGCGAATCGACAGCACCAGGCTGCCGTCGCCGTGTTCGAGCGACAGGTCGATGCGTGACGCTTGCGAATGCTTGGCGGCATTGGCAAGAGCCTCGGAAGCGACGAAGTAGGCCGCGACCTCGATCGGCTCCGGGAGCCGCACGTCCATCGCGAGGTCGAGGTCGACAGGAATCGGCGAGCGGCGGGCAACGGTTCGCAAGGCTGGGCCGAGTCCGCCCTTCGTGAGGATCGCGGGGTGGATCCCTCGCGAGATCTCCTGCAAGTCCTCAACTGCCTCCGCCAGCCCTTGCGCGACGTGCGACAACTCCTCGCGCAGGTCGTCTCGTTCGGGAGGGACGCTCGCCTCAGCGGCGCGCACCGCCAGGCCGAGCGAGACGAGCCGCTGCTGCGTCCCGTCGTGGAGGTCCCGCTCGATCCGCCTTCGAGTCTCGTCCGATGCCGCGACGATGCGGCGGCGCGAAGCGGCGAGCTCGGACTTCCCTTCGGCGTTTGCGATCGCGGTTGCCACCAGCTCGGTGAACTTCATCAGGCGTTCCTCTGCGTCTGGCGGGATTTGCGCGTCCGTGGACCCCAGGCTCACAACGCCCCAGACATGACCGTCAACGACGATCGGGGCCGCGACGGACGACACGACGCCCAGCTTGCGTCCGACCGGACCAAGATCCGTGGTGTCGACACGCGCCGCGCGGCCCGTGCGGTGGACCTCAGCCGAAGCCATTCCGTCCCGGAGCTCCCAGAGCGTCCCGATGGGGATGTCGAACACGCTGGAGATTCCGACGAAGACAGCGGCTGAATGGTCCTGCTCGAACCTGAGGACCCCGGCGCCCAAGCCGAAGAGCCCCTCGACCTCTTCGCTCACCGCGGAAAAGATCTCGGCGGGAGGCGCGTCCTGGGCCACGAGCGTCGCCACCCGTCGCAGCGCCGCCTGTTCGTCGGCCAGCTGCTCGAGGGCGCCCTGCGACTCGACATTTGCGATCGCCGTCGCGACGAGCTTCGTGAACGAAGCGAGTCGCGCCTCGGTGTCCGGTGGCATGAGCCCTTCGGTCGAGGCAGCCGTCACGAGGCCCCAGAGACGGCCTTCGACGACGATCGGGCTTCCAACCGCCGACTTCACGCCCGTCTCCCGCGCACTGACACCGATCGGGTCGGTGGCACCTGAGAAGTCGTCGCGGCGAGCAGACCGGCCCGTCTGGAGCACCATCCAAGCGATGTTCTCGCCCGCGGTCGGCCACCGCCTGCCCGTAGGAAAAGCTGCCCCGGTGGCGCTCCACGAGGCTATCGTGGTCACGCTGTCGTCCGGTTCGAAACGACCGATCGTGGCGCTTGCCGCGGATAGAAGGCGCCCGACCTCCTCGGCGACGGCCTCGAAGAGATCCTGAGGGGATGCCCCCTGTGCGACCAGTGTGGCGACGCGTCGCAGGGCGGACTGTTCATCGGCGAGACGGGTGACCGCGGCGCGTGACTCGGCATTGGCGATCGCCGTTGCCACGAGCTCGGTGAAGTCCGTCAGCCGCGCCTCCGTGTCGTAGGGAAACGGCTCTTGCCGCAGCGAGAACACGATCATTGCCCCCCACAAACGTCTCTCGACGACGATCGGGCTCGCGACCGCCGATCGCAAGCCCGCAGCACGAGCTTCGGCAGCGATCTCCCCGGCCACATGCGCGTAGTCCTCGACGCGGGCGGGACGGCCGGTCTCCCGAACGATCGCCATCACACCCGGGGTGTCGAGCGGCCAGCGCGATCCGAACGGAAATGGCTCGCGATCGCCCTCGCTGAAGCCGCCGACCACCTCCGAGCCCTCAGGCTCGTAGCGCACGAGCCTCACGTGCTCGACGGCGAAGACCCGGGCGACCTGCGCGGCGACCGCGGCAAAGAGCTGATCAGGAGAGGACTCACGCGCGACAAGCGTCGCGACATGGCGCAAGGCGGCCTGTTCGTTGACGAGCTCACGAACGTGCCTTTCCGCCCCCTCGAGCACCTCGGGCGAGGCAGGCTTGCCGTGGCGCGTGGCGACTCGGCGGAGGAGGTAGGCCTCGCCGTGACCGAGCGATGAGGCCTCGGCAACCGACCCGTCGTCGAGAACGACCTCGCCGCCGCCCTCCGGAATGTCGAGCGGCTTCGAGCTGGCCGGCTCGCCGCCTACGAGGACGTAGCCGTCGTGGTTCACGAGCAGATCCGTGCTTTTCGTCGCGAGATCTCCATAGCGACGTCTCACCCGAGCGTCGTGGTCGCGCCGGACCCCGAAGAGGCGGTGCTCCATCGCCCGGGCCGCGGCGGTGACGAACTCCAGACTCCGGGGGTGAGCAGTCTTCCAGAGGCTCGAGAGGTCGACGAGCGCGACGATCCGCCCCGAGACGGGGTCGTGCACGGGAGCGCCGGAGCAGACCCACTGGTGATGGCGCTCGTTGAAGTGCTCGAAGGCGAACACCTGGAAGGCGTGGTCCGCGGCCAGCGCAGTCCCGATCCCGTTTGTGCCATCAGTTGCCTCGCTGTAGCGGGCGCCCTCGACGAGATTCATCTCGGCGGCGCGTTCCTTCAACCACTCGTCGCCCACTCTGTGCAAGACCAGCCCCGAAGCATCGGTCACGACGACCATGCTTCGCGACTCCTCGGCCACCTTCCGGAGCTGCTCCATCAGGTCCTGGGCGAGCGACCCGAGCGGATGTTCGAACCAGCGCTCGAGCACCTCCGACTCGTCGACCTCGATCGGGGCCAGCATGTCCGTGGGATCGAGGCCTGTGGCCAATGAGCGCCGCCATGACTCGACGATCGTCGGTCGCAACCCTGCCGTGGCGCCGGGTGGGAGCTCGAGCCCGAGGTCGCCGTCGGCAAGCAGACGCTCCCAGCTTCTCCGGAGCTCGTGAGCGCGCACCAGCGGATCGGTCTCCGCTCCGACAGCCAGCCACTGCGACGGCATGGCCGTCCGATGATAGTCCCCGCGGTGTCGTCGGGCCTAGGTGTCCGACTGTGGCTCGAGCGCCTCGGGCAGCTGGGTCCGCGACGTCACACCAAGCTTTGGAAAGAGGCGATGCAAGTGGGAGCCGACGGTTCGGTGCGAGAGGTAGAGGCGCTCGCCGATCTCCCGATTCGAGAGGCCGTCCGCCGCAAGTTCCGCGATCTGGAGCTCCTGCGGCGTCAGCTGGGCCCACGCCTCTGGTACGCCGCGGGAGGCACGCTCGCCCGACGCACGTAGCTCTCGACGCGCGCGGTCGGCAAAACGCACGTGGCCGAGGGCTTCGAAGGTCTGGGCCGCTTCGCGCAGCGGGGCGCGCGATTCCACGGGCCGGCTCTGACGCCGTAGCCACTCTCCGTAGACGAGCTGTCCCCTGGCGGTGAAGAACGGCCAGGTCTGCCCGGTGGAGGTCAAGAGGGCTTGGAAGTGCTGCTCCGCGCGGTCGTCGGTGGCAAGGATCGCTCTCGCGTAGTTCAGCTGAACCTCAAGCTCGAGCGCCTTCGTGCTCGCAGCGATCTGGCTCCACTCGGCCACGAAGCCGCGAACCAGGCCGAGGTCTCCGTCGCCACGCATCGCTGCGTCGACGAGGTCGGCGAGCGTCCAGCCGCGCACGAACGGCTGGTAGGCGGCGTCGGCGGGGTCGAAGATGCGGGCCAACGACTCGTATGCCTCCGAAAACCGTTCGGCCGCCAACGCGTGTCGGCCGCGCGCGAGCGCGACGAGGGCGAGCAACGGGTTCGCGCCGATCGGCAGGAGCATCGCTTCGGCGTCGGCGATCAGCTGTTCGGCGACGCCGTCCTCCCCACGTTCGGCCGCTGCGATCGCATGCGCGAGCTTCGCGGCGAGCGCGAAGCGCGCGTCGCCCGCCTCCTCCGCCAGCCGCGCACCCTCGGCGGCCGCCGTGATCGCGCCGCGAACGTTTCCGCGGCGAAGCTCGCCCCAGGCCTCGAACACGAGAGCCTGTTCCAAGCGCGTGAGCCGAGCGTCGGTGCGCAGCCCGGCAACGGCCGCACGGAGGAACGGCAGAGCCAGGTTGTCGGCCCAGACCGCGGACGCTCCCATCCCGACCTCGAACAGCTCCATCGGGTCCGTGAAATCGAGCGGCGACAAGCGCCTGACCGAGTCGGCGACCTCCCGTCCACGCTCGATCGGGTCAAAGAGTCCAAGCACCGCCAGGCGCACCGGGTCGTCGGCCGGCACCTCGAGTCGATCGACGACTCCGGTCACGTGCTGCCTCGTCTCGTCGTCGAGATTGGCCCAGTAGGCTCGGACCGAGACATCCTCAAGCGCCGTCAACGCCTCCCGATCGTCACCGGTCTCGGCGAGCTCCTGAGCGGCGAGTGCAAACCCGTGGACCGATTTCGCCCCGGACCAGGTACCGGCGAGCACCTCGAGGTAGAGCCGTGCCTCGGCCCGCTCGTGAGCCGGTAACACGAGCTCCGTAGCCGCCGTCAGCAGTCGCAGGCTCTCGTCCGCGCGGCCGAGCTCGAATGCGAGCATTCCTGCACGCTGCAGGCGCAACCCGCGGGCTCCCTGGTCGATGGTCAGGTCAGCGGCTCGCACGAGCGCATCCAGCCCGATGTCTCGCCCGCCGCGAAGACGTGCCCGATCCGCGGCGGCATCCAACGCCAGAGCAACCTCCTCGTCGGGCCCCGCGGCCGCGGCAGCCCGGTGCCACACGGCTCGGTCCGGATCGGCGGCGAGCGCTCTGGCCAGCGCAGCGTGTGCCTCCCGACGTCGCTGGGCCGCTGTCGCCAGCGTCACGGCCGAGCGGATCAACGGGTGCCTGAACCGAAAGCCGTCGGCGGTAAGCGTTCCGAGTCCCGCTTCGGCGGCCTGCGTCCAGGCAGCGAGGCCGACCGTGCCTCCTGACAGCTCGGCCGCCGCCCGGTTCAGCTCAGGCAGCTCTCCGTCGTGGAGCGCGGCCAACAGGAGCAGCGTTCGCGCATCGGCGTCGAGCTCCGGGAGCCTCGACGCGAACGCCTGCTCGAGACGGGCCGTCAGCGGCAGCGGCTCGGACGCCGCCGATTGGGGGTCGAGCTGGAGCTCCGCCGCTGCTTCCGGAAGCTCGATCAGAGCGAGTGGATTGCCGGCTGCCTCGGCCAGGATTCGTGCCTTCAAGTCGTCGGGCAAGGCCGGCGCATGTGTCTCGATCAGAGCGCTGGCTGCAGCCGCGTCCAGCCGAGCGAGGCCAAGCTCGGGGAGGTCGGCAGAGTCGATCTCGCTCGGAAGTCCGTCCCGCACCGCGAAGAGCAGGAGCGCCGGCTCCAGTTCGAGTCGTCGTCCGACGAAGGCGAGCACTTCGGCCGAAGGCCGGTCCAACCACTGCGCGTCGTCCACGACGAAGAGCAGCGGTCCGTCAGCCGCGGCTTCCGCGATGAGGCGGAAGGTGGCGAACGCGATCAGGAACAGGTCGGGCGGGTCACCCGTGCCGAGTTCGAACGCTGTCTCGAGCGCCTGGCGTTGGGGGTCGGGAAGTCGATCGATCTTGTCGAGTGACGAGCGCAGCAGCTGATGAAGACCGGCGAACGCGAGGCGCGCCTCCGATTCGGTGCCTGTCGTCGTCACGACGGTCACGCCCCGGCTGCGTGCCCGGCTGGAGGTCGGCGGTGCTGCCGACCTGAGTGGGCGGTCGTGAGCTTGCGATCAGGGCCGTCATGAGCATCAACCCCACAGCGGCGCCTATCGTCAGCGGCAGGATGCCCTGCCGCGGCATGCCAATGTTCGGTGCCGCCATGTCAGATACTCCCCATCACCATGGTAGAACCTATCTCAAAACGTTGCGAGCGAACACACCGAGTCGCGCACAGCTGACTTGCGGGCGCTACCCACGCGCCACCGACGATCGCCCAGCCACCATCCCAATCG
>Ga0207665_10000742_pt1 | contig 21975 bp, 22 predicted proteins | sample LARL112metaG_FD_184351 | JGI IMG/M metagenome (GOLD analysis project Ga0207665, IMG submission 184351) | Corn, switchgrass and miscanthus rhizosphere microbial communities from Kellogg Biological Station, Michigan, USA - LAR L11-2 metaG... | ecosystem: Host-associated > Plants > Roots >...
CATCCGCCGCGCCAGCAGCTTCGGATCCTTCACCACCAGATAGAGGGTGATCGCCAGCGCCGGAACAAAGTAGAAGGCCAGAAAGATCCAGGCCTGCCAATAGCGAAACGTGCCGGCAGCGATGAACAGCAGCGCCATCACCGCCACGATCAGCAGAAAGAGCCCGGCGAAAGCTTTCTGGTTTTCCGACATGGTTTCCAAGGGCGCCACCTTTACACGATCACGATCGTGGATGGACCACCTCCCTGCCGGACCATTGTTCCAAAGTCTAGCCGCGTTCGCCTCTGGTTTTGCGGAACCCGGTTCGAACTCGTTCGTTCGTCCGGATAAGCACACTGCGTCTCGCCGTTCTCACCGGGAGGTGATGCATGCGCAAATGGCGTAACGAGTCCGTCCTGGATCTCTACAACCTTTTACTTGCGATATTCCTGTTCGTTTCGCCGTGGTTCCTGGCGCGCGCCAGTGGAACTGCAGTCGTCGACCTCAAGGCAAGCGGCGCGGCGATCGCGCTAATGTCACTGGCGGCGATATTCGCATACGCCAGCTGGCAGGAATGGGCCAATCTGCTTCTCGGAATCTGGCTGATCGTTTCACCCTGGCTGTTGGGCTTTGCCCATACACGTGCGATGCATTACAGCATCGGCGTCGGCGTCACGGTCGCGTTCTTTTCCGCGCTCGAGTTGTGGCTGGTCTATGACGCTGCCCCTGTCAAGCCGGCGGCGCATGCGCCCGAGAAGAAATAGCCCCCGAACCAGCGCGGCTCATAAGCAAAACCCCGCCGGACGATGCCGGCGGGGTGGTTGCCACGTGTCACACAGCGTCCCTTGGGTCACCAAGGGCGGGAGTTTATTTCAACTGGGTGTTGATCGTGGTGAAGTTGGTATTGATCTTCTGACCCAGACCGTTCACCACCGCGATGATCACAAGCGAGATACCTGCCGCGATCAGACCGTATTCGATCGCGGTTGCTCCCGATTCATCCTTCAGGAATTCAGAGATTAAATGCCGCAAAACTGCCTCCTACTAAGTTTGGTGCATGCTTCAATCTAGCGGTGTGTAGGTACATGAGACTCTCTAAGGTTGAGTAAATGGCGCGCGCGCAATGTTAACGATCAAGCTGCCTCGGAATACACACTGCGAATGCGTGAAAGCGAAGACCGCCGAGAGTTGAAGATGTTTTCCATCATGGTAATGGCTGTCATTCGGCGCCGGAATCGGAGCTGTCGCGCTTGCGCTCGTTGCGCTTGATCTGTGGCTGCGTCATCAAACGAGAAGCAGGAATCGAAAACCTTCGCCGGATGGAAACCCGGCGAAGGTAGTAGTCACGTGTTGCACATTTTCCCTGAGACGCCCCCTGAGAAAGGGCGGGAGTTCATTTCAGCGACGTGCTGATCCGAAACAGAAACTTCGAGATCAAACGGCGTAGATCTGCTCCTATCAGGGCGCTCGATCGTTCAATCCAGCAATGTGCAATTAACTGACACTCTCTAAGGTTGTATGAACGACCCAGGCGCAATGTTAATCACCGAACTGACGTGACTGTTCGGGGCACGGTCGAACTGCTGCGACCCTGACCATGACCTCGTGCTGGCTTGTCGGATTTGCATGTCACGGTGCCCGTTCAGTACCGGGCTTGCGACCGCTTTTACGGCGACGCTTGAGCTGTGGCTGGTTGACGATGCCAATGCATCGATTGGGGTCGACGCGCAGCGTCAAAAATAAACCCGCCGGAACATGTCCGGCGGGCTAAGCCAGTGTCGCCCTGGTTCATCACGTTGGATTCCCCCTCAAGAAGGGGACGGGATGTTATTTCAACTGGGTGTTGACCGAATCGAACTTGGTGTTGAGGTTCGTGCCGAGACCGTTCACGACCGCGATGATCGCAAGGGAGATACCGGCGGCAATCAGGCCGTATTCGATGGCCGTTGCACCCGATTCGTCTGACAAGAACTTGATCAAAATACGCTGCAAATCCGCCTCCTATTGAGGATGTTTGAAGAGTTGTCCAACGTGACCGACCCTACCGGTCGTGATCTAAGGTTGGGTAAACTGCATCCGTGCAATCTTATTCACTTCGACGCCAACCCGGCGCCCGCCTTTTGCGCCGTTCGGTCAGCAGGAAGCGGCCGACCTCGCACCTTCTTCCTTAATGAACCCAAAACCCCGCCGAACGGATTCGGCGGGGCAAGGCCAGGTGTCACTCGATGGACTACCATCTCGCAGATGGGTTGCCGTTATCCAGCAGCAGAACGCTACCAACACCAATCTAAAGTTGAGCAAACGACCTGATCGTCAGTTTTTGGGCAGTTTGGATGAAGGAATTTCGCCCCTCCCGTAAATAAAGGAGAAACCATCGGAAAAAATCAGGAAAGAATTCCGCGATACGGCTGGGCAGACGCAGCCTTGCGACCGGCAGTTTTCAGGAACCGCCGGATTGTGCCACTCGCTCGAAGATTGAAGCCGCGTCTAGTGCTCCGATTTCCGAAGTTCGCAAATATTCGCAGCGACCTCTGATGCGAACTTCGGAATCGAAGGAGCACTAGCAAGTTAATGTTTCTAGTACGGTTTTTGAATTTGACGTTCCTATGATGAGATTGCAGCAATACTGATAGGAACTTCAAATTCACCGCACTAGTGGAAGACCCCGGCGCCGGAAACCTGGGAGGCGACCAGCAAGGCCGCGAACAGGGCCGGCACGCTGACGAAACGCAGAAACTGATCCAGTGAAAGCATGTTTGTCGTCCCCCCAGACGATTTCAATTGGTAGCTTGTGCAGGATGCTCCGTGCGGGTCAGGATCTGGTCCGAGATCACCGCTCCGGAGATCGTGAGCAGCGCCAGGATGGTGATGACCGTGATGGTTTTCATCGGGTTAACGTCTCGCCCGAATGTGGCCGAAAATGTCAAGGCTTGGCGCATTTTCGGGACGAAGCCGAGAAACAATGGTGACAGCCCGCCTGACGAGAAGTCGAACTTCACAATTTCAAGGCCTTAAGGCCCAAAGACGGCGCCGTTCGGGAGTGAGGCAGCGCAAGGTTGCGCGGCGATCCGCCCTTGACCACCTATCGGGGCAGGCACGTCCATTCGAGGCGCGGACCAAGGGATGCGGCTTCGCCGGCGAGGCAACCCGGTTTGCTCATGATCAGCCAGAAGACGAAGAGAACGGCGACCAGCGCCACGCTGAACAGGATCCGCGTCATCATCTGATAACCCCGCGCCTTGCACGCGACTCCATTCTAACGTTTGCGAACGCCGGACATCGCGACCCCGTTCAATGCCCGCGTGCCGCAAAGATCTGATAGAAGGTGATGACGATCTCGAAAGCAATCAGCAGCACGACGATGATTTCCAGGCGCAATGACCGCCTCGTGTCGATCATGTCGGCAAAGGTATTTGCGGTTTCCGCGACCACCGCAAGCTTGCGGTTGAAGGTTTCGACCCGTTGTTCAAGCTCGTACTCGTCTTCCAGGCGCGCATAGAGGCGTTCCAGATCCGGGCGGTCCCACAGCGCATCGGGCTTCTCGGCAATCGCGACGCGGCCGGAGACGTTATGCTGCAGCAACAGCGCATCGCCGATCAGCTTCAATATGCCGCGCCGGTTTCGTCGCACCTTTCCGGAAATCGCCAGTTCGCGCACGAAGGGATCGATGATTTCGAACACCTTGGCCACTTCGCGCTCGTCATGGGCGAGCACGACGCTCTTGGCCAGGACATCGGAAGCGACGAGAAGCCTTGCCAGTGACATGTCGCGGACCTGGATCGGCCCGCCCGCCGCCACCTGGTCGCTGGTCTCGCTTGCGACTTCGAGGGTCGCAGTTTCCTCCTCGACAGGCGTCAACCTGCCGCCGATGCGCGGCGACAACCTTTCCATGAAGGCCGCCTCCTCTTGTCCAGACGTTCCAAAAAACACCACGACGCCAAAACGGAACATGACCGCGATGCCGTCCGTGCCGGTCCGGATCGCGAGCGGAACGGCGGAGAGTGCATCCTTCTCGAAGCCTGCCGTGTTGATCCGGTCCCCGACGTGGAGCGCGTGCGCGGTGACGCGCGTGACCGGAGCATCGGAGCGGAAGGCAGAGTTCTTCATAAGCGCGTGCCTTGTCGAAGATGGCGATCGATGCAAGCAGGAAGGATTCTGCGCTCAGGCCTGCAGTTTCGGAAAAGCCTTTATCCCAATTCCCCGCGTTTTCAGCGATGGCGAGCAGGCCTGCCGCGCGCGCCCCGCGAAGGCGTCAATCCTATTCGTCGAAATTCAAACGCGAAAGGCTGTATGTGTTGCCCCCGGAAGAGCGAACCGCTATTCGAGGTTCGATAGCGTTTGGCCGCGGTGGGGATCGGTAATGAAGAATTTTGCATGTATGTTTGCAGTGGCGGTGTTCATGATCACGTCCAGGGTCGAGGCTCAAAGCTTTGCAATCGAGGAGACGACGATCGCGGGCGTTCAAGAGGCCCTGCAAGGCAAGGCCACGACCTGCCGCCAGATCGTCCAGGCCTATCTCGACCGCATCGCCGCCTACGATCGCAAGGGACCCGCGCTCAATGCGATCCTGACGCTCAACCCGAAAGCGCTGGCCGAGGCTGACCGGCTTGACGCGGAACGAGCGGCCGGAGCGGCAATGGGGCCGCTCTTTTGTGCGCCGCTGGTGCTCAAGGACAATTACAACACCGCCGATCTGCCGACCACGGGAGGTTCAGCCGCGCTTGCCGGAATGCAGCCGCCAGCCGATGCCTTCGTGGTCGCGAGACTGCGCAGGGCCGGCGCGATCATTCTCGGCAAGTCCAACATGCACGAATTCGCTCTCGCCGGAACGACCGTCAGCTCTCTCGGTGGCCAGACGCTCGACGCTTATGACCTGACGCGAACGCCCGGAGGTTCGAGCGGCGGAACGGGCGTGGCGGTGGCCGCCAACCTCGCGCTCGCCGGCACAGGCAGTGACACCGTGAACTCGATCCGCTCGCCTGCTTCCGCCAATGCGCTGGTCGGCATTCGCCCGACCAAAGGTCTGTTGAGCCGCTCCGGGATCATGCCGGTTTCCGAGACCCAGGACGCGATCGGGCCGATCGCTCGCAATGTCGCCGACGCCGCGCGGCTTCTCGAGGTGATGGCTGGCTACGATCCGAATGATCCCGCCACCGCATGGAGCATCGGCAACACGCCGGCCGGTTATGTCCAGTTCCTGAAAGCCGGCGGTTTGCGCGGCGCGCGGATCGGGGTCTTGAAGGCGATGTACGGCAACGCTTCCGAACATCAGGACGTCAACGCCGTGATGGCGGCGGCGATCGCCGCGTTGAAGAACGCAGGCGCCGAGGTGGTCGACGTCGATGCGCCGGCACTCGATGCCAACAAGCTCGGTCCCGACAACGACGTGCAGAAATACGAGTTCAAGACGCTGATCAACGCCTATCTCGCCACCATTCCCAATGCCCCGGCAAAGACACTTTCCGAGATCATCGCATCCGCCAAGTTTCACAAGCCTTCGCTGGAGAAATTTTTGTTGAGCGCGGAAGCGTTCACCAACGGCATGGAGGAGCCGGACTACAAGGAGCGGCTGTTGCGAAACCAGCGTACGCGGCAGGCGCTGATGTCGGTTTTCGCCGAGCACGGGCTGGATGCGATCGTCTACCCGCTGCAGCGGCGGCTGGTCGTGCCGTTGAGCGAACCCAATCAGGCCGACCGCAACGGCATTCTTGCTTCCGTCACCGGATTTCCGGCCATCACCGTGCCGGCCGGGTTCTCGCCGCCGACCGCAAATGCCCCGCTGGGCGTGCCGGTCGGAATGGATATTCTGGGAAGACCCTGGAGCGAGGGACGTTTGATTGAGCTGGCCTTCGGCTTCGAGCAGGCCCTTCACGCCCGCAAGCCGCCACCCAGCGCGCCGGCGCTTGCGGCGCATTGATGGTCTTCTAAACCGCGACGCTCACGAAGCGGACATCGCGGCCCGGCGCCTGCCGATCATCACGCCAAAAAAATCGGGCGTCCTGTAAGGGACGCCCGCAATTTTTGAACAGACTGCCGGCAACAGTCTACCGGGAACAGTCTACTGGCCGGCGTGCATCTTGATCTTTTCGTCGATCTCTCTCTTTACGGCATCGAGGTTGAAGCTCGCCGGTGCCTGCATCGGTGGATATTCGATGGCCGTCTGAGCCAACTGCGCGACCTTCTGCTGCACGAGCACGAAGCGCCAGAACTCCCGAGCGAAGAAGTCATTCATGTAGCCGCCGCCCATATCGTTCAGGCTCTCGCCACGAATTGACGGGGTCCGTTCAAACGGATCCTGGCGGATGTTGACCATGATGGGCATGTCGGTGGTGTTCTTTTCGCCGGGCCACCCATAGGGCTGCTGGAAGAACTGGAACTTGAAGTCGTCGACGCGAAGGGCGCCGAGACGCGGGCCGGCAAAGTAGAAGAGTTCATGACGGGCAGACGGTCCTTTGCCGGTCAAAAGATCCATCTGGTTGTAGCCGTCGAGATGGTTCTTGTAGGTACGGCCGTCCAGCGAGACCCCCTTGAGAAGCTGGTCGGTGATGTTCGGGTTTCCTGCCGCTGCGGTGAGCGTCGGCAGCCAATCCATCCCTGAGATGATGCCGTTCTCCACCGAGCCCGGTTTGATGTGGCCCGGCCAGCGAATCATGGCCGGCACGCGGAAACCGCCTTCGAAGCTTGTTCCCTTGGTGGCCTTGAACGGCGTCATGCCGCCATCGGGCCAGGTGAAGACCTCCGCACCGTTGTCCGTCGTGAAGATCACGATGGTGTTGTTGGTCTCGCCGATGTCGTCGACATGCTTGAGCAGGGCGCCGACGCTGTCGTCAAGCTGCGCCATGCCGGCTTCCTCGAGACCGTAATTGGTCTTGTCGTTCTGCATCGCCCTGTATTTCGGCGACAGGAACGTCCAGACGTGCATGCGGGTGGTGTTGTGCCAGACAAAGAACGGCTTGCCGTCTTTCTTGGCCCTGTCCATGAAGTCGTTGGAAGCCTTGACCAACACTTCGTCGAAGGTCGTCATGTCGTACTTGGCTTTCATAAACGGCAGATCGTGCATGTTCGGCACGTTCGACATGTCGGGGAACGGCGGCAGCGGCCCCTCGTCGACGATTCTCTGTTTGCCGATCTTTCCCCAGCGCGGCATTTCGGTGGAATCGTCCTTATCGGTGGCGTAAGTGTGCAACAGGTTGCGGGGACCGTAGGTCTCAAAGTACTTCTGATCGACGGGGAACGAATACCAGTACGGATCGGACATCGCGTCGAGGTGGTACAGGTAGCCAAAGAATTCATCGAAGCCGTGCAGCGTCGGAAGATATTTGTTGAGATCGCCGAGGTGATTCTTTCCGAACTGGCCGGTCGCGTAGCCGAGCGATTTGAGCACGGTTGCGAGCGTCACCGCCTGGTCGGGAATGCCGACGTCGGCACCGGCCTGACCTACGGTCGTGAGCCCTGTGCGTATCGGCAACTGGCCGGTGATAAAATTGGCGCGGCCCGCGGTGCAACTTGCCTCGGCGTAATAGTCGGTGAAGCGCATCCCCTCGGATGCGAGCTTGTCGAGGTTCGGCGTCCTGCCGCTCATCATTCCCTGATGATAGGCGCCGATATTGAACCAGCCGACATCGTCGCCCATGATGACAAGAATGTTCGGCTTTTGATTTTGTGCGCTGGCGCCTGTAACAACGCCGGTCAGTGCGGCGATGGCAATCAACGCCGCAACTCCGTAATGTCTCGACCTCTCGATCATCGTGCACTCCATCGTTTCATTCCGACCTGCTCCTCCAGGAGCAGGATGGAACCACGGTGTGAAGTGCAGATTGACCCATATCAAAGTGGGTAAGAACGTACCCTGCGGGTGTGTGACAGTTTTATACACGTTGGCTCGCCAGGCACCGCAGTGCGGTCGATTGCTGACGCGAGAGCCGAAAAGTGGAAACCGGTTTTCCGAAAAGATCACGCTCAAACAGAGAGATGAGATCATGATGCGATTCCACTTAATCGCATCATGATCTAATATGATTCACGCGACGCGCGGGAGATCGCAGGACGCTCACGCCGGCGAGTTGCGCGCGCTGGATTGTTGGCAGCTAGCTTGTGCGCTTTGGCGGATCGACCACGACGCCTTCGCAAACGATCCGCCCACCGAGCAGACGAAATTCGAGCTTGTCGTAGCGGCGCACGGTCTCGCCCGGCTCTGGCGGCAGCAACTCCACGCTGCCCTGGATGTTCAACGGCGCGTCTCCGGCGCCGTGAACCCTTGCGCTCCACATCCTCATGCCGGTCTCGGCCCAACGCCGCCGAATCAGAAGCTCCCGCTTCCCGCGCGGGTCGGTTTCCAGCGCGGCGACGACGTTGTCGTTCGGCGAATGCTCGACGATGGCGGGAGGGGCGCGGTCAAAATCGCTGGCCGGAGATTTTTCGGCTGGCTTCGCGCGGCGGAGATGCGCGCAGAAACGAAAAATCGCCGAAGCGGTATAACGCAACAGACCAGCAAGCTTGGCAAGGACCGGGAACGGTCCCGACGCGTAATCGGCAAGGGACATCACTTACTCTCGAACCACAGGACATCCATAACCGATTCGCTTCGACTGTCGAAAAATCAGATCCGCCGGGTCCAGCTCCGCTCGTTGACGGCACCGTCGGGCACCGCGCCCGAGACCAGGGCACTGACCTGCTCCACGGTGTGCAGCGCCTGCGCCTCGATCGCCGGCGGTGTCAGGCCCCCGATATGAGGCGTGGCGATGACGCCTTCGAGCTTCGCAATCGCAGGCGTCGGCATTTGATCCGGCGCCCGCCCGACATCGATCGCGGCGCCGGCGATGTGTCCTTCCGAGATCGCGGAAGCAAGGGCTGCTTCATCGACGAGGTTGCCGCGCGAGACATTGATGAACACCGCATCGCGCCGCATCCGCGCGAAAGCCTCGGCATTGATCAGATTTTCCGTCGCTTCATTGGCGATCGCAAGGCAGACCACGTGATCGGAGCCAGCCAGCAAGGTCGGCAGATCGACCTGGCGGAAGTTCGGGTTCTCCACGGTGGCATGCGGATCGCTGATCAAGACGCGCATGCCGAGGTTGGCCACGAGCGGAGCCAGCGCGCGGCCGATCGCACCATAGCCGATGATGCCGATCGTGGTGCCCGCAAGCTGCCGCCCCATCCTTGCGATCGGCACCTCGCCGGCCTGATAGGCCGCGCTCGCGCGGGAAATGCCGCGATTGAGATCGACAAGGAAGCCGAGCACCAGTTCGGTGACGGACTCGACGAAGCCGGGTTTGGCGCGCGTAACCAGCACACCGCGCGATGATGCGGCGACAACGTCGATGTTGCGAATATCGACCGCGCAGCGCAACACCGCCCTCAACGATGAAAGCCCGTCAAAGATCGGCGCCGGCACCGCGGTGGCGCGATCGGCGACGATGAGGTCGCAATTCCGCGCGGCCGATATCAGCGTCGCGCCTTCCAGCGTCTCATGGCCCTGGTGCAGCACGACCTCGCCGAGCGACCGCAGCCCGGAAAGCGCGCGAGCGCCATAATAATTGTCGCGCATGTGAGGCGTGTGGGTGAGGAGGATTTTCATGGTTCGACAGACCGTTTGTTGGATGCCAAATTTTTCAATAGCCCATCAGCTTCGGCAGGAAGGTCGAGATCTCGGGCACGAAGGCGATGACCAACAGACAAACGAGCAGTAGGCCGAGATAGCCGATCATGGGCCGCACCGTCTGTTCGACCGGCACCTTGCCGATCAGGCAGGCGCCATAAAGCCCGAGCCCGAGCGGCGGGGCAAATAGCCCAATGCCCATCGCGATCACCAGCACCACGCCATAATGCAACGGCGCAATGCCAAGCTGGCCGGCCACCGGAACCAGCAGCGGCCCGAATATGATCAGCGCCGCCGCACCCTCCAGCACCGAGCCCATCACGATCAGGATCGCGATCGACAAAAGCATGAACAGTGAGATGCCGCCCTGGTGCGACAGCCCCACCATGAACTCCGCGACCGCATGCGGCACCTGCTGCAACGTCAAGACGAAAGCCAGCGACTGCGCGGAAGCCACGATGAAGAGCACGAGACCGGAGCGCGCGGCCGCCTGAACGAAGCTGCGCGCGGCCTCGCGCGGCGTCAGTTCACCAAACACCACCGAACCGACCGCGATGGCATAGAGCGAGGCGAAGGCGGATATTTCGGTCGCGGTGGCAAAGCCCGATTTGAAGCCGATGAAGATCATGGCGATCAGGCCGAGCGACACGCCGGCGCCCAGCCACATGCGTCTCACCTGCGCGCGCGAGAGCTCGGCCGCAGGCGTAGCCGCATCGCGCCTGCCGAACAGGATCGACACCGCGATCAATGCGGATGCCATCAGCGCGGCCGGCAACAGGCCGGCCGCGAACAGTCCGCCGATCGAAAGATTGGCGACAAAGCCCAGGATGATGAGATTGATGCAAGGCGGGATGGTCTCCGCCATCACGGCGGACGCGGCGAGCAGCGCCACCGTCGAACCCGGGTTCTGTCCGGATTTGCGCGACGCCGGAACCAGCACCGCGCCCACGGCTGCGACATCGGCCATTTTCGAGCCGGAGATGCCGGAGAACAGCACCATCGCCGTGACCATCACGACGTTTAGGCCGCCGCGCATCCTTCCCACAAGGCGCTGCAGCCATTCGATCAGCCGCACCGACATGCCGTTGGCTTCCATCAGGTAGCCGACCAGGATGAAGAAGGGAATCGCGAGCAGCACGAAATTGTCGATTCCGCGCGCCATTTGTTGGGCGAAGATCACGCCGGGAAGAGTGCCCTCGACGAGAATGAAGATCAGCGCGGCGAGCGCCAGCGCAAAACCGATCGGCAGTCCGCCGGCGAGGGTCAAGGCAAAGCCCACCAGCATCAGCGTGCCGGAAGACGGCATGGCGTCCGGAACCCGCGCGCTGCCAGCAAGAAAGACGCCGGCGACTGCGGCCAGGATGGCCGCCGCACGCAGCACACGCTGCCAACCGCGGTCGAGAAAGATTTCGGCGGCGAACGCCGTCATGCAGGCCGCACCCAGTCCCATCGGATAGAAGGTGAGTTCGAGCGGCAAGCCGGAGCCCGTGGTCTGGCCGGAGGTAAGCCAGCCCATCTCGATGGCGTGAAACGCGACATAGGCTGAAACGATCAAAACCAGCGCCGCGCCGAGATCGTCGACGACATCCTGCCAGGCCCGCGGCAACAACGAGCGGAAGAAAATCACGCCGGGATTTTCGCCGCGCGCCAGCGCCGACGCCGCGCCAAAAAAGCTTGAGGCCACCATCAGCCCGCGCGCGACGTCGTCGGCCCATTCGACCGGCGCGTTGAAAAGCGAGCGCGCCAGCACCGAGTAGATCACGACCGCAAGGTCTGCGGCGAGGAGGCCTGCCGCAACGATATCGGTGATCATCAGCAATGCGCTTGTCGCCTGCCGACCGACGCCGACAGGTGCACCGGACAAGTTTTCAGCCGCGTCAAGCATTCTTATGTCGAGGTGGCGCGGATCAAATCGACCACTTGCCTGGCCTCGGGGCGCGCCTTGACGAAGGCTTCGGTCTGCGGAAGAACGCGCTTGCGGAATGCCTCGCGGTCGCAGTCGATCACCGCAACCCCCTTGTCCTTGAGCTGGGCGAGGGCTTCCTTCTCGACGTTGAGTCCGTGCGCGCGGGTATCGGCGGCAGCCTTCTTCGCCGCATCGATGAAGGCTTCGCGCTGGACAGAAGGAATGCGGTTGAAAGTGGTTTCGGAGAGGTAGATCGCGAGCGGCGAGAAATTGTGCTGGGTGAGCGAATAGAATTTCGACGTCTCGTAGAATTTCGAGGCGACGATGGTGGGCGGATCATGTTCGAGCCCGTCGAGCACGCCGGCCTGCAACGCCGTGTAGATCTCACCGAACGCCATTGGGGTAGCGGCTGCTCCCATCAGGCGCAGGCATTCGGTGATCACGGGATTGGGCAGCGTGCGGATCTTCAGGCCGGTTAGATCATCCGGCGTATTGACCGCCTTGCGCGCCAGCACCGAGCGCGAGCCGAAATTGTAGGCCCAGGCAATGATGCGGATATTGGCGCCTTTGAGCAGCGCCTGTTCGATCGGCGCGGCGGCTCCTGCGTCGAACGCCTTGGTCTGCTGCGGGAAGGACGTAAAGAGGTAACCGAGGTCATAGGTACCGACCAGCGGCACCAGATTGGCGGCAATCGAGGAGCCGGAAACCATCATGTCGATCACGCCGAGCTTGACCGAGTTGATGACGTCGATCTCCTGCCCCAGCTGATTGTCCGGGAAAAATGCAACCTCGACCTGCCCGGCGAGCGGACTTGCGGCGATTTGCCTGACGAGGTTGTCGTAAAAAACTCTCCCGTTGGCAAATTTCGCATCGTTGGCCTGCGAGGAGGACAACTTCAGTTTCAGAACTGCCGCTTCGGCCCGCCCGATCAGCGCCGGCGCTGCAAGGCCCACTGCCGCAAGCCGCACCGCGGCAAGGGCAAAGGACGCGCGAACGAGCCCTCGGCGATCCACCAAGAATGACATGATCCGTTTCCCCAACCTGGTTCCGCGGGGATGGAAAAGCTTCGCCCGCGCTCTCTTTGTGCACGAAATTAGTCTTATCCGTTCCGCAAGCACAAGGCGAGCCGGCCAGGAAAGCACGCGGCCGGCGCGTCGGTTTCCATTTTCGACCAGTGTTTTATCAGTGAATGCCGAAGGCGGTGCCGGGTCCTTGGCCTGGCGATGAGAGACCAGGAAACGGCGTCAGAGTGAAAGGCCCGCCTCGGGCGAAATCGAGGCTCTACGGAGGCCGTCCGCCGTGGCGCAAGCCGGCGCGCGATCAATCACAGCCCCGACGTAGCAAAATACCTCCCGCCAAGCGGGCTGGATTGTCGGCGCAGAGGGGCATGGATTGCCTCGCCGGCGGGCGGCGGGGCAAGACCTTCGCATCAAGTCACTGGACGGCGACAACCCGTCACTTTGCTTGTACGACGTTTCTCAGGACGAGTTCCGAGAGCTTGACGACAAGCTTGCGCAGCCGGGCATTCTCTTCAAGCAGCGACACGACATCTTCGTCGGTGTACTCGTTGTCAGCGTAGTCGTCACGTCCAAGCGGCGCTCCATCGAGGCGTCCTTGCGTGCCATGTGTCGGATGTATGGGTCCCATGGCTCATCCCCCTATTCTGGTAGTCGAACGCGCGCCAGTCGGCATCTTTGATCTGAGTCGGAGGGCGGATTTTGGACCGAAATTTGGGCGCGCTGAGGCGCCGCATTGATGCCGCGATCGCGCCAGGAAATCTCCCGCTTGCTTTAAGGTTGTATTGCGCCAACGCAGCATCACTTAAATCGTGCACCCCCAAAATCATCCGTCGCTGATTTACGTATTCCATTTTGAACGCAGGGGATTGCATCAACTGGACACCGCTGTTGCCCATGAGAACGGGTGTGCATTTGCAATTCGTCAATCTGTAGGGGTTACCACTGCGATACCTCGGCGGAGGCACGACTGTATCCGAATGGAGCAAGAGATGCCTTTCGCAGTGACTGCTGTTTTGGCCTTTGTCCTGCTGGCGCTGACGACATCAACGGAAGCTTCGCAATCCTGCATGACGAGGATTGAAGCGCGTCAGCATTTTCCTTCGCTGCATCTTTATTTGCATCCACGCGAACATTGCTGGGACACCGTGCCGACACCCAGGGCTTTTCAGATCATCAAACCCGGCACGACGATCGGTCAACGCGCGCGGCATCAGCCGTCACCGAAGACGGCGCATGAGGAGATCGCGCAGACGCGGTGGTTGGATCGCTGGGTGGAAGTCGATCGGTCACAATACCCTGCGCTCGCGCGCTGGATCGAGTTGGTCGAGGTTGCCTCTCCGATCGCCGAACCCGGGCCCGACCCCGCGTTCACGCCGCGCGCAGTGGTGTTGACGGCGATCGCCATCGTGCTGACGATCGCCACCATCGAGGTGCTGTTCCGCTGCACGATTTCATGAGCGGCAACGCCTTCGGAGACGCTATACAGGAAGTCGGATCAGCGCGTAAAAGACGCACAGCGCCAGGCTGGCCCAGACTGCCATGCTGAAATAAAGCGACATCCAGGCAATCTCGTCTTTCCAATGGGCAATGTCGTGGGTCACGACCCAGCGCGTCGCCACATCGCGCAGGCCTTCAATCGGCCGCAGCCGCCTGCTACCGCTGGCCGTATCGGCCCGCCAGCGGCTGAGATACATCGGCACGTCCACGGTCACCAGAAACGCCAAATAGAAGGCGATGCCCGTCATCGCGGCGATGAGGATCACGCGAACCACGCCATCGAACTCCGGCAACAAGCGGCCGAGACCTGCTCCAACCACGACGAAGGCAACTGCCCATATCGAATTTTCGATCGCGTTGAAGAAATAATTGGTGGTCAGCACCGCGTACCACGAGAAACACTCGGCGATAAGGATCAACGGCACGATCACCAGAGCCGCGTTCAAGGTGGTGTCCGATACGGTCAGCCTGCCGAGCTGATAAAGAAGAATCGCCCACTGCGCGGCGAAACAAACCTCGGCCACCGTCGCCACCGACCGGCCGACGGCGACGCTCGACAGCCAGGTATCGAACAGGCAGATGCGCTGAACGTCGGCGCGCGGAAGGAACGAGCGGAACGCGCAGCCGAAAACATAGGCCGCGCAGAGCAACAGCATGAGTTCGAGGCCGGGCGCGCTGGAGGGCGTGATGGTCTGGCGCCAGACGAGCGTGAAGCCGGGCAGGCCGGCAAGGCTTCCAGCTGGTTGTTGGTGAAACTGGCTGTAAAGCAGCAACCAGGCCGCGATGTTTGCACCGCTAACCGAGGTCAAAAGCGCCCACCAGCGGGCAACCGGATTTGACCAGGCCAGCGAAGCTGGGCGCGCACGCCATTGCGAACTCATGGTACAATTCCCGCGCGTAACCAAACTGACATCTAACTGAATTAATTCTGTCACATCGCGTTTCAGCTGGCGACCCAAAAATTGTGACAGCGGGGCCCTCTCGGGGCCGCCACGCCGAGGTCAGACCGGATTTTCGAAGCTTAAGCGGCAACGATTGATCGCGGAAGACGGCTGACGCACCGGCCGCCGGACGATCGTCTGTCCCAATCCTTGGGCGAAGCGTCACAAGAATCTGCCGGCATGTCGAAGCTTGCCTACTTCCCTGATCGCCACTTTCATCAGCGGCTTTGCCGCCTCTTCCTCCCTGCCTACAATGACGCCCGAGGCAAAGGCGCGGGCTCGCCTGTTTCGTCGCGGCGCGTGCAGCGCAGCCGCCGCGGCCATCTGGCGGTGGGCGATCAAATCGTTGAGCGATCCCAACGCGTCCTGGATCCTGCGCAAGCGCCGTGACAGGCGTGCAAGGGCCTTTCGACGACGCTTCGGAAAAAGGCTTTCGAAAAATTCGACGGCGTATCTGATCTTCTTGACCCTGATCCGAACCTTGTGCCGCCCGCGTGCGGAAAGCTTTGCAAGATGCTTTCCCTGTTTGAGGACCTTCCTGACCTGTCGACGCAGAACATCGGTTGCGAACCTGGTGGCAGCCGCGCCCGCCTGATCGGCCGAATGGTCATGCGAGCCCTCGATCCAGGTCAGCACGTCGAGCAAGAGGGCGCGGAAGCGCGCTGAATCGACGGTCCTCCGGGCGCGAGCGAACGCGGAATCGCGTTTGGCGGCAAACTGTTCTTCGAGCGCCTTGCTGGCCCTTCTCGGCACGACGCCACTGCCAAGGGGCTTTATCTCCTGTTTGACGAAGACATCGATCTCGCGCGCTGGCGCGAGTTCGTCCGTCAACCATTTCAGTTCCGTCCTTATCCTTTCGGTCCGGCGGTCAGGCAGGAGGCTCGCGAAAATCGAGATTGCCGCACGCAGCCGACGCAATCCCACTCTCATCTGATGGACGCCTTCCGGATCGCAAGCGCGCACGGCATCCGCGTTATCGGCGAAATGGTGCACGCACGAGCGCGCGATCGTCCGGAATGCTTCGCCCGCAGCCACGCCTTTGCCGAGCTCGATAGTCTCTGCAAAAACCACCTGGCCCTCGTTGCCTTGCGCCAGCTCGTAGCCTCGTTCAGACTTGGTTCGCAGATAGAGTTCGGCTTCCGATCGCCTCTCCATCGTCTTTGCCAAGCGGAAGAGGTCGGCTGGCCGGCCGCGCTTCAGTTCGAGCTCGACCTCCTCTATTCTGCTTGAGCGCCGCCCGGCCTTGATGTTTCCACGGTCGATGGCGAGCTCGATTTCGCTTCCCCCGGTGCGAACAGGCACGACGGTGCGATGAACGGAAGTTTCAAAGATGGGCTTCAACTTGCGGCGCAGCTTCTTTGCGCCGATCTGCTTCAGCGGCGTACCCTTGACCTTGCGAAGGTCGGGAAAACCGTCATTGACCTCCGTCTCCCATTCACCGCGGCCAAAACTGGCAGGCGCGTCCGCCTTGATCGTTTGAACATGCTTGCCGCCGGCCTTCCGCACCCGCAAGGAAAGGCCGCGGCGCTTCAGTTTGAGCCTGGGGGTGTCGAAATAGATCGAGCGGAGATCGTTCTCCGAGCTTTCGCCCATGGTGCTGCCGGGAATTTTCCGGCTGCGCAGAGTTTGAAGCCCGCGTTGCGGCACGCGGAACTTCAATTCGGTCTCGATACCCATCACCGCTCCGATCGTTCTCGAACTTTCGTCCGAGTAGACTTGCAGCGGTGATCATACAGAGAAAAACTCGGCGGTGCGGCGGAGCGCAACGAGAAAAGCTCGTTCCGAAATAAAAATCGGCAACGAAGGCCGCGACGACGTCAATCGCCGATCCGTCAGCAAGAAAGTCGCGCCGCCCGCACCGAGAGAGGCCAAGCTGATCCATGCCCTACTGATGAGGACCATAGGCCGCTCTCGGAACGTGTCCGTGGGTTAGCCGCTACGCTGGTGCCCGGGCATATGCAGCAGCGATCACTGCGGCACGATTTGCAGGTGGAGTCATTACATCTCCTCTGCTCCGACCAACTTCATTGTCGGCCGTATTTTCAACGTGTGGCGTGCCGCATGTTAGTCAATGGCCGCCGACAGGATCGTCCGGGAAAATTCCGGCTTTTGCATGGTATTCCCAATCCATCTGCATTGCGAGCGCGATGGAGAAGGGTTCCACCGCGCGTCGGTGGCGAGGCGCGTCTTTGCATTTTCGGCCGCATCTGTCGGCGATGCGGGGATTGCGCGCAGGCTGACCTGCCCAAGGTTTGATCGATGGCTTCTATTGGACGCCTTCGAAAATGCAAAACGCAAATCATTTCAATGACGGCCCTTTGGCATGCGATTTGCTAACTCACAACTGCAATAAAAATGAAACGTTGTGATGCCATCTTCCGTGCGCCTGCCGCACGAGGCAGATGATTTCTGCATCGGCGATGACATCGCGAGAACGGCAGCGCGATTTGTTTTCGCGATTTCGCAAAAACATCACCGCTTGTCATCGCGTTCAGATTGTTTTGCAGCGTCAATCAGTAATTGGCAACTGACGAAATCATTGCTTTCCGGCTTCGAGATTCTCATGGCCTTGTCAACGGAGGACGTGACCGTGAATTTTGCTCAATTTCATCACATCAATCATCGCAAAAAACTCACCCATGACGGCACGACGATGGTGCTCGCCGGCGTGGCACTCCTCGTCGTGTTCTTGATCGTCATCAGTCTAGCGTCGTTGTCGCCCGGTACGGCAGCGAGCGACCTGACATCGATGACGGTGCTTCCTTAGAGAATTCGTCCGATCGAAATCCTGAAGTGCTCAACGAAGCGCCGCGCTCGCCCGGCACCGAGGAGCGACGTTTCGCCGCGTGCGCATCGACGATCAGGGCCCCGCGATCACGGCGGCAATGCAGAACAATCCGCCCACGGCTTCCACCGAGGTCATCCGCCGTACGGCCGAAGGCAGAACAACGCACGACTCCGAAAAATCAAGACAATGAAGACGAATGGACAGCCCGCAACGGGCGCGGCATCACGGAGCCGGAACGAGCTACCGTTACGCTTCACATTCGCGCACCCGCACCTAACCCATGTGAGTCACATTCGACAAAAGCCCAGATTCGGCCCAGCTGCCGACAAATTTCGTGGCATGCTACGCCCATGGGCAGGGTCACGTGTCAGCGAGGACCCATGTATCGAAAACTTTTGTATCTATCGATTGCCGCCCTTCCCCTTCTTCCCATCTCATCCGCTCAGGCCGAATCCGGACTTGCTTCCTACTACAGCGCTCGTGGCAACGGAATGACCTGCGCTCACCGCACGAGGCCGTTTGGAAGCATCGTCACGGTGAGCTACGGCAGCCGCTCGATTCAATGCCGCGTCAACGACCGCGGGCCGTTCATTCGCGGCAGGGTCATCGATCTGTCGCTCAACGCGGCACGCGCACTCGGCATGATGCAATCGGGCGTCATTCGCGTCTCCCTCGACTAGAGCTCCGATTCCGAAGTTCGCATCGCGGCGACGTCTGATGCGAACTTCGGAAATCAAGGGAGCTCTGGCAACTTGTTGATTTGAGTAGCGGCTATGAATTTGAAGTTCCTATCACGAGCATTGCCGCGATACCGATGGAACTTCAAATTCGCTCCTCGGGCTCGAGCCGGGAATAGCGCAGCACGAGCGCTTGCGGAAAGGTCAGCGTGGCCTCGCTGAAATGCATCCAGGTCTTGATTTATCCCACGTCGCCTCTGCGCGGCGCCCATGATCCGCCCAAAGCCGACGAGGTGCCGTCAGGCGTGGTGCTGGCTTCGAAACCCCGTCCATGAAATAGTAATTCGCTGTCGCTGGCTATGGGGCAATAATGTCGGGCGAATTCAGATTGAACAAATACCTGAAGCGCATCGGTTATGACAAGGGAATCGAACCCGGTTTGAAAACATTGGCGGCCCTTCAAGCCGCGCACCTCTCCGCCATCCCGTTTGAAGGCATCGACCCGCTGCTGGGCCGTCCGGTCAAGCTTGATCTTGCGTCCCTGCAAGCAAAGCTGGTCGATAGCCACCGCGGTGGATATTGTTTCGAGCAGAATGCGCTGTTCAAGGCCGCGCTGGAGGCGATCGGCTTTGCGGTCACGGGGCTCGGTGGGCGCGTGCGCTGGAATTCGCCGCCCGAAAGCCCGCTCGGGCCGAAGGTACACATGATGCTCAAGGTCGATCTTCCGGAAGGTCCCTACCTCGCCGATGTCGGCTTTGGCGCTTGCCTGCTCGACGCTCCATTGCGGCTCGAGAGCGATGTCAATCAGCAGACCGCGATGGGCACCTACCGGCTGAGCCGGTCGGATGGCCTGTTCTCGCTCGCCGCAAGACGCGCGGCAGATTGGCGGATCATGTACGTCTTCGACCTGCAGCCGCAAATTGCGGCCGACTACGAACTCGGCAGCTGGTTCACCTCGACCAGTCCGAATGTGCCTTTTACCAACATGCTGGTGATGGAGAGGCTGGCCGGCGACCGACGCTACAAATTGATCAATCGCCGGTTTGTCGTCGAGGCCCGCGACGGCGAGATCATGGCCGAGCGCGCCATCGCAAGCGCCGACGAGCTGCGGGAAATCATCGATGAAAACTTCAAGATGACGCTGCCGGCGCCAGCGGACGAGATTTTTGGCCGCACAGCAAGCTAGCGCCTCGCGCCAGCGAGATCGGTGCGTTGATATAGGTCAAAATCGATCCGAGCGTCGATGTTCGAATATTTCGGGGCAGCCTGAGTCCTCGCACCGGAGTACCATTCATGAAATCCTGGAAGCCGCGTTTGTGCGCGTCCGTGGTCGTCTTGGCCGTGACCGCGCTCCCTGCACTCGCGCAACAGCAACCATCGAAACCCAACATCGTCATGATCGTCTCCGACGATTTCGGATATGGCGATGCGGGCGCCTATGGCGGCGGCGAGAACCGTGGCATGGCGACGCCCAACCTCGACCGCCTGGCCGCCGAGGGAATGCAGTTCTTCTCATTCTACGCGCAGCCGAGCTGCACTCCCGGGCGCGCAGCGATGCAGACCGGACGAATTCCGAACCGAAGCGGCATGACCACCGTCGCTTTCCAAGGTGAAGGCGGCGGCTTGCCGGCGGCTGAGTGGACGCTGGCTTCGGTTCTCAAGACCGGCGGTTACAAGACATTCTTCACCGGCAAATGGCATCTCGGCGAGGCCGACTACGCGCTTCCTAATGCGCAGGGCTATGACGAGATGAAATATGCCGGTCTCTATCACCTCAATGCCTACACTTACGCCGATCCGACCTGGTTTCCGGACATGGATCCCGAATTGCGGGCCATGTTCCAGCGCGTGACCAAGGGCGCATTGTCCGGCAATGCCGGACAGCCCGCGAAAGAGGATTTCAAGATCAACGGTCAATATGTCGACACGCCCGTCGTCAACGGCGGACCGGGCGTCGTCGGAATTCCGTTTTTCGACAGCTACGTCGAGAAGGCCGCGCTCGAATATCTCGACCGCAATGGCAAGTCGGGTCAGCCGTTCTTCATGAGCGTCAACTTCATGAAGGTGCACCAACCGAACATGCCCGCTCCGGAATTCCAATATAAGTCGCTTTCGAAGAGCAAATATGCCGACTCCGTCGTCGAGAACGACACGCGGATTGGCCGGATCCTGGACAAGATTCGCGCACTCGGACTCGACAAGAACACCTACGTGTTCTGGACCACCGATAACGGCGCCTGGCAGGACGTCTATCCTGACGCCGGCTACACGCCATTCCGCGGCACCAAGGGCACAGTGCGCGAAGGCGGCAACCGTGTTCCGTCGCTCGCCTGGGGTCCCGGTATCAAGGCCGGCTCCAGGAATTCAGACATCGTCGGCGGTTTGGATTACATGGCCACTTTTGCGTCACTTGCAGGCGTGAAGCTGCCGGAAAACGACCGCACCGGTCAGCCGATCATCTTCGACAGCTACGACATGTCGCCAATCTTGTTCGGCACCGGCAAGTCGGCACGCAAGAATTGGTTCTATTTCACAGAGAACGAATTGACGCCGGGTGCGGCGCGTTCCGGCAATTACAAGGCCGTGTTCAATTTGCGCGGCGATGACGGCGTGAAGACGGGCGGCCTTGCCGTCGACTCCAACCTTGGCTGGAAGGGCGCAGAAAGCTACGTCGCTACGGTGCCGCAGGTCTTCGACCTTTGGCAGGACCCGCAGGAACGCTATGACATCTTCATGAACAATTACACAGAGCGTACCTGGGTGATGATAACGATCAGCGACGCGATCAAGGAACTGATGAAGACCTATGTAAAATACCCGCCGCGCAAGCTGCAGAGCTCATCCTATTCCGGGCCGGTGACGCTGACCAACTACGAGAGGTTCCAGTTCATCAGGGATCAGCTCGCAAAGGAAGGCGTCACGATCGCGTTGCCGACCGGCAACTGAGTCTGAGGTGTAGTGATGGCTCCGGAGCCAAAAAGCTTCGGAGCCATTTGTCGTCAGGGCCAAGTGCCAAGTGAGTGGACTACGCCGCGCGTGCCAGCCGCTGGTCGATTTCCTGGCGCAGGCAGCCGAAATCGATTGGCTTGGTCAAGAGCCCGGCCGCACCCAGCGCCATCGCCTTCTTCCTCGTCGCCTCATCGCCGTAAGCCGTGATCATGATCACCGGCACGTTGGGCCGCGCCGCCTTCACCTTGGGCAGCATTTCCAGGCCGCTCATACCGGGCATGTTGATGTCCGACAGGATCAGGATCAGCGAAGGATCGCTAATGGCCTTGGCCCGCTCCAGCGCCTCCGGCGCGGAAGCGGCGAATTCCATGATGAAACGCCCCGAACGCACGTCGCGGCGGAATTGCTGGCGAAACAGACTTTCGATATCGGGCTCGTCGTCGACCACGAGAATGTACGTGCTCAATTTTTTGGCTCCCCTGCCCCTGGCTGAATCATCGTGCGCGGCAATGTAATGATGAATTCGGTAAATGCACCGGGCTCCGTCGCAATGTCGATCGTACCGCCGTGCTGCTTGACCACGATATCATGACTCATCGACAGGCCAAGCCCGGTGCCCTC
>Ga0207665_10000745_pt1 | contig 21939 bp, 18 predicted proteins | sample LARL112metaG_FD_184351 | JGI IMG/M metagenome (GOLD analysis project Ga0207665, IMG submission 184351) | Corn, switchgrass and miscanthus rhizosphere microbial communities from Kellogg Biological Station, Michigan, USA - LAR L11-2 metaG... | ecosystem: Host-associated > Plants > Roots >...
CTTGATCTCGTATGGGCCTCGAGTAGCCGAGCAGTATCGCAATGCCGCCGGATACGTCGACCTCATCCTAAAGGGTGAGAAGCCCGCTGAATTGCCGGTGATCCTGCCGGCGAAGTACGAACTCGTTGTCAACCTCAAGACTGCCAAGGCTCTCGGTCTCACCGTTCCCCAGACGATACTGAGTCGCGCCGACGAAACGATCGAATGAAACGGCGTGAGTTCATATCCCTGCTCGGCAGCAGGGCAGCCGCATGGCCGATTCCGGCGCTGGCCTTTGCGGCTCAACCTGACACGAGGCTCGGTTCACCAACGCAAGCCTACGTGATCACTAGGTAACGCCCGACCGCACGGTGAAGCATTGGGCGAACCTACGCGCCGGGCGCCGCCGTCCATGCGGGAAGCGGTTTGCCGACCGCGAATTTTGGCAAACCCCCGTCGCCGCCGCGCGGGCGGGAACCCATATTCAGAGACCGCGGGTCCACGCCGCGGGAACGACGGCAGGAGCGGTCGGAATTGAGATGTCGTCCATGGTGAACTGGGGTTGGCTGCCGCCGATCTTTGCGCAGGCGTCCGAACGGCTGTCGGCCGGCCTCGGCGAGCTTGCCGGCGGAGCGACGGTCTGGCTCGCGGTGACCGGCCTGAGCCGATCGGGCAAGACCGTGTTCCTGACGAGCCTCATCCACAATCTCCTGAGCTGTGGGCACAACCCCAACCGCATGCCGCTCTTGGGCGTCGTCGGCGAGCGTCGCTTGGTCGCGGCCACGATCGAGGCGGCGAGGGCGAACCGCCTGCCGCAATTCCCCTACCTCGACAACATCGAGCGAATGGCGATCGCGGACTGGCCGGCGCGCACGGAGGGGATCAGCCAGATCGGTATCGAAGTGCGCTTCGCGCCGGCCGGCGCGCTCGGCAAGCTCCTGAGCGAGATTACCGGAAGTCCTGCGGCGCTCACGATCCGCATCGTCGATTATCCTGGCGAGTGGCTGCTCGACCTTCCGCTCATCGCGCTCGGCTATGCCCAGTGGTCGCGCGCGACGCTGCGTTTGCTGCGCAAGGGTTTGCGCGCCGAGATCGCGCGCGACTTTCTGGGTCTCCTCGCCCAGCATCGGCCCGAGGAAGCTGCGAGCGAGGAGGTCGCCAAACAGCTGCACGATCGCTATTGCGCCTATCTTCTCGAGGCGCGCGACCGGCATGGCCTGAGCTTTCTCCAGCCCGGCCGGTTCTTGTGCCGGGGGACGCTCGGCGAGGTCCCGTATCTGTGGTTTGCGCCGCTCGATGTCGCCGAAGGCGACGACATGTTCGCGCCCGGCACGCTTGGCGCGCTGATGGCCGAGCGCTTCGACGTCTACAAACGGGAGGCGGTAGAGCGCTTCTATCAGGATCATTTCCGGCACTATTCGCGCCAGATCGTGCTCGTTGACGTGCTGCGCGCGTTACTCGGTGGCCGCGACGCTTTCGAGGATACGCGGCTCGCGCTCGATGCCATTCTGGAGAGCTTTCGCTACGGGCACGGCGGAATCCTCTCCCGGCTGTTGCTCGGTCCCCACATCGACAAGGTGCTGTTCGCCGCCACCAAGGCCGATCATGTTCCCGACATCCAGCGCGATCACCTTGCCGCGCTGTTGCGCAACATGGCCGCGTTCCCGGCGCTCGAGGTCAAAGGCAGCAATGCGCAATTGGAGGTGACGGCGCTCGCCTCGGTGATCTCGACCGCGGAAGAGAGTCAGGAGATCGAGGGACAGCGCGTGCAGGTGGTGGTCGGCCGGCCCCTCGGCAGCAAGAAGCAGTCGAAGTTTTTCGTCGGCAATGTCCCCATCCGCCCGCCGCGCGCGGACGCCTGGGGCTCGCCTTTCCTCAACGTGCCCGTGTTCGAGCCGCCCGCGATCGATCCTTCGCCGGTCGACGGTATCGCGCACATCAACCTCGACCTGGCGCTCGAATTTCTGCTCGGAGACCGGCTGCGATGAGCGATCAACCCGAGCCCCGCGTCCCGCTGGCCGCGCGCGTGATCGAGATGGACTCGGCCGACGATGCCGCGCCGCTGCGGGCGCTGCGGCCGCAAATCATTGCGACGGAGCGCACCGAGGCGGTCATCCCGAGCGAGCCGGCCGTGCCCGCCCTCGCGCCCGCCGCGCCGCGCCGGCGCGACCGGGTCATGACCTTCGGCATCGCCGGCGTGGCGGTCCTCTTGATTGGTTGGCTTGCGGTGGATGCCGTCGCCTGGATCGTCGCCGCATTCGAGCGCAGCGCCGCCCTGGGCGTGCTTGCGGCCGTGGCCGTGGCGGCGGGAGTGGCGGGGGGCGGTGCGGTGGTCGCACGCGAACTCATAAGCCTGTTCCGCCTCAAGAACGTCGAGGCGATCCACCGCCGGCTCGCACAGGGCCCGGTGCCGGCGATCGAAGGCCGACGGGCCATCGCCGAGGTGCTCGCGGTCGTTCCGCGCGAGCGCGAGGTCGAAGCGGAAATCGAAGCCTTCCAACGGCAGGTCAAGGTTCAGCATGCGACGGGGCAGCAGATCGAGATCCTGTCGCGCACGGTCATGAAACCGCTCGACCGTCGCGCCGAGGCGCATGTGCGCACCGCCGTGCTGCGCGCCTTCGGCATCACCGCGATCAGTCCCACCGGCCTGACCGATGCCATCTTCTTTCTTGCCTGCGGCATTCGCATGGTGCGCGGCATCGCCGCCGCGTACGGGCATCGGCCGACTGCCGCCACCACGGTCCATTTGCTGCGGCGGCTCGTCATCGAGGCCGGCAAGCTCGGAGCCGTCGACATCGCCAGCTCCTCGCTCGTTCAGCACCTGGGCGGCGCGCTCACCGAACGGTTGGCGAGCAGCGCGGCCGAATCGCTCTACGCCGCCTATCGCATGGCGCGGCTCGGCATCATCGTGATGGACTTGTGCCGTCCGATCCCGTTCCGGGAGACCGAGGTGCCCAGCGTGACCTCGCTGGTCGGCAATGTGCTGCGGCGCCGCTCGGAGTCTCAGCCGGATTAACACTGCTGGCCATGCTCGACGTGTGGCTGCTTTAACCGTTGCGGCGAAAACACGTCGCCGTCACAGCTGTGTGATCCGCAACCGGTCTGCAACCTTTTGTCCGGAACCGAGTTGGTCGAATGGGACGTGATGACGGGGGGATGACCCATGACAATCACCCTCATTCATGCGAAATCCGCCGCCGCAGCGCCTGTGCGAGCGGCGGCGCGCGACAGTTCCGCGGACGGTGCAGTATCGGATGAAGCGTTGATCGGGCGGATCGCCGCCGGCGATCAGCTCGCGATGCAAACGTTGTTTGCACGCCATCGCATACCATTATACCGCTGGCTGCTGCGCATCGTGCGCGATGAGACGACTGCGGAAGATCTCTTGAGCGACGTGTTTCTCGACGTCTGGCGTCAGGCCGCGTCGTTCAAGGGGCGCGCTTGCGTTTCCACGTGGCTGCTTGCGATCGCCCGCTACAAGGCGTTGTCGGCCCGGCGCTCTCGCGTAAATGCGGAACTCGACGAGCGCATCGCGACCACCATCGCCGATCCCGCGGACAATCCGGAAGCGGCGCTGCAGAAGAAGCATCGCAGCGAAGTGCTGCGCGACTCCTTGGCCGCCTTATCCCCGGAACATGGCGAGGTGATCGACCTCGTCTATTACCACGGCAAGTCGGTCAAGGAGGTCGCCGACATCGTCGGCGTCGGCGAAGCCACGGTGAAGACGCGCATGTTCTATGCGCGCCAAAAGCTGGCGACCCTGGTCGCAGTTGCCTAGCGGCTCGGAACGAAACCGCCTTCGCGGCGCGCCTTCTACGGGCCAGAAGGAGCGGCGCGAGATTAATGCTCCGTCGTCGACACTTATTGTGAATCTGCTCTAACATGCCGGCGTCCCGCGAGTTGCAATGGCACCGGCGCAAGCAAAATCCGATCCGATCACGCGTCGCGATCCAGCCGCGGTCAAGGCGGTGATCGCTGCGCTGGCGGCGAGATTAGGCAATCGACTCGTGACGTCGCAGGCCGTGCGCGAGCAGCACGCCAACACCACCACCTGGATCGCCAACGAGCCGCCCGACGCGGTGGTTTTCCCGCAAGCGAGCGACGAGGTGCAAGACATCGTGCGTATCTGCGCCCAGCGGCGCGTGCCGGTCATTCCCTTCGGCGCCGGCACTTCGCTCGAAGGCCATGTCAACGCGCCCTATGGCGGCGTGTCGATCGACTTTCGCGACATGAACCGCGTGCTGGCGGTGAACGCGCAGGATCTCGACTGCGTGGTCGAGCCGGGCATCACGCGCAAGCAGCTCAACGAGCATCTGCGCGACCAGGGTCTGTTCTTTCCCATCGATCCGGGTGCCGACGCCTCGCTCGGCGGGATGGCGGCCACGCGCTGCTCCGGCACCAATGCCGTGCGCTACGGCACGATGAAGGACAACGTGCTCGCGCTCAAGGTTGTGCTGGCAAATGGCGAGCTGATCACCACCGCGCGCCGCGCCAAGAAGTCGTCGGCCGGATACGATCTCACGCGACTGATCGTCGGCGCGGAAGGCACGCTCGGCGTCATCACCGAGCTCACGCTCAAGCTCTCCGGCATTCCCGAAGCGATCTCGGCCGGCGTGTGCCCGTTCCCGTCGGTGGAAGCGGCGTGCAACGCCGCCATCGCGACCATCCAGTTCGGCGTCCCGGTGGCGCGCATCGAGCTGCTCGACGAGCTGCAGGTGAAGGCGACCAATCTCTATTCCAAGCTTGCATTGCCCGAGGTGCCGATGCTGTTCGTCGAATTCCACGGCTCGCCGGCGGGTGTCGCCGAGCAGGCGGAGCGCTTCGGCGAGATCGCGCGCGATTTTGCCGGCGGCCCGTTCGAATGGGCGACCAAGGCCGAAGACCGCTCGCGGCTATGGCAGGCGCGACACGACGCTTATTGGGCGGGCCGCGCCTTGCGCCCCGGGGCGCAGGCGCTCGCCACCGACGTCTGCGTGCCGATCTCGCGCTTGGCGGAATGCGTCACTGCGACCCAGCGCGAGATCGCCGAACTTGGCCTTGTCGCTCCGATCCTCGGCCATGTCGGCGATGGAAATTTCCATCTCACCTTGCTGGTCGACACCGCCGAGGAGGCGGAGGTCAAGGCCGCCAAGATTCTATGCGAGCGGCTGGTCGAGCGCGCGCTCGCCATGGACGGCACCTGCACCGGCGAGCACGGCGTCGGGCAGGGCAAGATGAAATATCTCGCGGGCGAACTGGGCAATCCGGCGCTGGCGGCCATGGCCGCCATTAAGCGCGCGCTCGATCCCGACGACATCATGAATCCCGGGAAGATCGTCGCGATCGCGTAAACGCGTTCCTTTCGCGACGGTCCTGCCCGAAGCGGAGGGCGATAATTCCCCTAAGCCATTGGTGGCCGACATAGATTTGCCGTCAATCTGCCCTATATTGGATACGGGCGTAGCAGAGCGGGGTCGCGGATCGGGGTGGCGCGTGCCGCGCCAAGATCCGAGGCCAGAAACCGTCCTCAACTCGTTGGTGATCGGGCGCTTTGCGCGGCCCGCAGACCGCCCAGTGCGAGGGCCGAGATTCGGGGTGGACACGGCGTGCAAACGACGCTGCTCGGTGTCGCGATTGTGCTCATCCTGGCGCTGGTGACGGCGCTGGTAGGCCCGCTTTTTGTCGATTGGGGTAGCTATCGCGGCGAGTTCGAGGCGAGAGCCGGCCGCCTGACCGGCCTCGACTTCCGCGTCCGCGGCGCGATCGATGCCCGGCTGCTGCCGACCCCGATGGTGGTGCTGCAAGACGTCGAGTTCGGCCGGCCGGACGAGGGCAGCAAGGTTCGCGCACGCCTGTTGCGCATCGAATTTGCCTTGGGTGCGCTGGCGCGTGGCGAATGGCGCATCGCCGAAGCGCGGCTGGAAGGCCCGGAATTCGCGGCCGGTCTCGACCCCTCCGGCCGCCTCGCGTGGCCGGTTCCCAAGCTCGGCTTCGACCTCGAGGGAGTGTCGATTGCGCGGCTCCAGATTGAAGACGGCCGCGCAAGCCTCGCCGATGCGGCGAGCGACACCCGGCTCGTGCTCGAGCAGCTCGCCTTCAGCGGCGAGGTGCGTTCGCTGGCGGGGCCGGTCAAAGGCGACGGCTCCTTCGTGGTCGCCGGCCAGCGTTATCCTTATCGCATCGCCACTAGCCGCATCGCCGACGACGGCGGGGCCAAGGTGCGATTCGCGGTCGCTCCGGTCGACCAGCCGCTCGCCGCCGAGGCCGACGTGTCGATTTGGGTGGAGCGCGGCCTGCCGCGCTTCGAAGGCACCATCCAGTTGGCGCGCGCGGTTGGCCGCGCGCCCACGGGCGCCGACTCGATGATCATCGAGCCTTGGCGCGTCACCAGCCACATCAAGGGAGACAGCGCCGCGGCCGTCTTGGAGCAGATTGAGTTCCAATACGGGCCGGACGAGCGGGCGATCAAGCTCAGAGGCGGAGCCGGCCTGAGATTCGGACGCCAGCCGGAGTTCAACGGCACCCTGTCTTCGCCGCAGATCGATCTCGACCGGATGTTGGCTTTGTCCGAGCCGCTGCGTCGGCGCCCCCTCGCAGCCGTCAAGGCACTGGCGGACTCCTTGCTCGGAGGGGCACGTCTGCCCATTCCAGCGGCGCTGAACATCAGCGCCGAGAGCGTCACGCTCGGTGGGGCAACGCTGACGCGCGTGGGCGCCGACTTTAAGAGCGATAGCGACGGGCTGGACATCAAAGGCCTCGAACTGCGCGCACCAGGCATGACCCAGCTGCGCCTGAGCGGGCGCCTGGCCGCGACCCCAACTGGCGCGAAATTTAGCGGTTCGGCCCGGGTCGAGGCCAATGATCCGCGCGCGCTCGTCGGCTGGCTGGCCGAGCGCGGCGATGAGCAGGCCGTATCCGCCAGCCCGCTGCGCCTGACCGGCGACATCGCCGTCGGCAGCGACGGCATCATCCTCGACCGGCTCAACTTCGATTTCGATCGGATGACCGCTGCCGGACGCTTGGCCTATGCCTGGGCGCGGGATGATCGGCCGTCGCGTCTCGATGCTGCGCTGACCGCGCCTGAAATCGATTTCGATCGCGTCCATGCCGTTACCAAGGCGATCCTCGGCGATCTGGCGTTCGATTTCCCCCGCGAGGGGACGCTTTCGCTCAAGATCGCACGCGCGCTTGTCGCCGGCGTCGAGGCCAAGCAAGCCGACATCGACGTGCGCACCGATGCCGACGGCTTCGAGATCGCCCGGCTCACCATTGCCGACTTCGGCGGCGCGACGCTGGCGATCAAGGGGCGCATCGATGCCAAGGCGCAATCGCCGCGCGGCGCGGTCACTGTCGATCTCGATGCGCGGGCGCTGGATGGCATCGTGGCGCTCATGGAGAAGATTGCTCCGCAGCCGGCCGACCAGTTGCGCCGCTCGGCGGGGCGCTTGACGCCGCTCTCCTTGCGCGCGGCGCTGGGCCTCGATCCGGCGGCAGGGGGGAGTGGGGCCGCGACGACGAAGATCAAGGTTGACGCCCGGGCTGGCGCGTTGCGCGTCGCGCTGCAAGGCGAGGCGGGTGCCGCGCGCGATGCCTTCAGGCTCGAAAATCTCGCTGCGTTGGCAGCAGCCAAGGTGAACCTCAGCGCCCGGGTGGATGCCGACGAAGGGTCGACGCTGATCGAACTCCTCGGCCTCGACCGTTTCCTCGTGGTCGACAAGCGGCCGGCGCGCCTGACCTTGGCAGTGAAAGGAGGGCTCGATGGCGACCTCGCCGTCGATGGCCAGCTCGCGGCCGGTGCGCTCAACGTCGCGAGCAACGGCACCGTCCGCCTTCCGGATCGCGCCGGCGCGAGCGGCGAACTCAATCTCAAACTTACCAACGCAAATCTTCGTTCGCCGCGGCCGGCCTCGGCCGCCCGCGCTGCCGAGCCGCTGCCCGCGTCGATCTCCGCGCGGCTCGCCCTGAACCAAGGGATGCTGCGGCTCACCGAGCTGACGGGAACGGTGGCGGGGGCGAGCGTCCGCGGTCGCCTCGGCCTTGGATTGCAACAACAACCCATGACAATCGATGGCGACATCGAGCTCGGCGCGCTCGATCTGCCGGCCGCGCTCGCGATGGCGATCGGCATGCCGGCACAGGGGTCTGAGGCGAGCGCGGGCGGCACCGGCGCGAATGCATTGGCGTTCTGGCCCGCCGACCCGTTCGAGCGCGCATTGCCGCCGCTCGCCGGCGAGGTCGCGGTCAAGGCGGCGCGTCTTACCGTCACGCCCAAGCTCGCCGCGCGCGATGTCCGCGGCGTGGTCCGTTTCGGCGACTCGGAGCTGGCGTTGCAGGGAGTCGAAGGCGGTATTGCCGGCGGTCGGTTGGCCGCCGAGTTGACGTTTCTGCGCCGGGCCGATGGGCTCACCGCGCGCACGCGCCTGCGCCTCGTCGGCGTCAATGCGGCCGAGCTGCTTCCCGGTGATGGCTCGCTCTCCGGCCGGCTGACGCTCGATGCAACCGCCGAGGGGGCCGGCATGAGTCCAGTTGCGCTCGTCGGCTCGCTTGCCGGCAGCGGCAGCTTCACCCTCGAGAATGGTCGCGCTACGCGACTCGACCCGGGAGCCTTCGACAACGTCGTCCGTGCAGTCGATCAGGGCTTGCCCATCGACGGCGTGCGGGTGCGCGACCGCGCCGATGCCGCGCTCGCGCGCGGCCCCCTCGCCGTCACCCTCGCCGAGGGCGCGATTACCATCAATGACGGCCAGGTGCGGCTGAGCAACCCGACTGTGCGCGCACAGCGCGCGGACCTTGCGGTGAACGGAAACGTCAATCTGGCCGAAGGCGTGCTCGACGCGCGGCTCACGCTGTTCGGGGCCGGCGGCGGCACCGCTCCGGCGGACACCCGGCCGGAAATTGGCATTGCGCTCAAAGGACCGATCGACGCGCCGAAGCGCACCATCGACGTCGCTGCGCTCGCGAGTTGGCTGGCCCTGCGTTCGGTCGAGCAGCAGTCGAAGAAGCTCGACGTGCTGGAGGGGCGCGCGCCTGCGGCGCCGGCGCAGCCCGCGCCTGCCAACGCCGATACGCAGAGCGATCCTGCCGTGCCGAAGCCGCCGAGCGCTCCCAAGCCGAAGCCGGTCGCTCCCGCGGCCGAAGGGCTTCAGCCGCTGCCGCCGGCGATCGATGTTCGTCCGGCGCCGGCGCCGCGCACACCGCGCACCCAGCCCGCAACGACGCCGCCCGCGCCGGCCCAAGCGCAACGGCCGCCAGACGTGGCCGTGCGGCCGCGCTCCTTGTTTGAGATGTTGTTCGGAAACTAGCGGCTACACGCTCGACGCGGCGCCCGCCGCGATCAGCTCGCGCGGCCCCTCGCGCCCGGTTTTATGCTCGGAGAGCTGGTTGCGGTAGAAGTCGAGCACGAACAGACGTATGGCCGACGACAGGTTGCCGTGCTGGCGCTCCGAGTCGATCGCGGCGACGAGGTCCGACAACGTCATGTCGCGCCCGCCGGCAATCTCCTTGAGCCCTTTCCAGAACGCATCCTCGAGGCTGACGCTGGTCTTGTGGCCGGCAATGACGATGGACCGTTTGACGACCGGAGATTTCATCACTCGTCTCCCGTTTCGATCCGGTGGCGATCGAGGTCGCGGCGGGCTTTGACCTTGCGTTCGGCTTCGAGTTGGCGCTCGGCTTTGCTGCGTCCGTGCAGCAGTCGATTGGTAGATGCCGTTCGTTCGGCCCGTTGCCGTTCGGCGCGCTTGCGCGCGTTGCGAAGGTTAACGATGTCACCCATCCCGCACTCGATGAGTCGCTCCGGGGATTGAAGATCGTTGTCCGTGGCTTCGGAGCCAAATGCGCCCATAGCGTGGCGAGGCGGCGTGCCGCGAGTTCCAGCATTGCGCGCCCGGCAAGTACAAAGCCGGACGAGCGACCCATCGAACTCAACTATGTGGCGAATACACAAGTCTTACGCCAGTATCTGCGCATTTTTTCCAGTATGGCGCGGGGATTATTTAGTATTAAGTTTCGAAGCTTACAGCATTGTGAGTGCGAAAACTGCGGGCCGGAATGGAGTTGCTGGCTATTTCATGGGCAAAATTTAGCGCCACGGCCCAATGAGCAGGGATTTTTCGCCTTAGCAGGCGAGGCGCCGACGGACGGCCGTGCCCGTCACAAAAGATTTACCTGCCATGCATGCAGCACGACACTGTTTGCGCGGCGTTTACGCTTCGCCGGCGCGCGAGGGATTGCGCCTCCGGCGGATTTCCTTGCCTGGCTTGTTCGTCGTTATTTCTTGCGAAAGCGATCGAGCTGAACGACCTCGCCCCCAGCCGCCGACTTGTCGGCTTCCCCCTGCGCTGTGGTTCGCGCTGCCTCAGGATCGGGCTCGACCGGCACCGCGGCGACGGCAGGTGCGATCGCCTTGTGCTGCACCGGCGGCGCGTTGCTCGCTCCCGCAGCGCTCTGCTCCGGTTGGTGTTCCCCGGCTGCCTCGGCGGCCTCCTCGAACTGCAAACCGAACTGCACCGAAGGATCGAAGAAGCCCTTCACCGCGGCAAAGGGCACGGCCAGTCGTTCCGGGAGGCCGCCGAAGGACACGCCCACCTCGAAACCGTTCTCCGTCACCTCCAGGTCCCAGAACTGATGTTGGAGCACGACCGTCATCTCTTCGGGATACTGCGCGAGCATGCGTGGTGACAGGCGCACGCCCTCGGCGCGGGTATCGAAGGAAATGTAGAAGTGATGCTCGCCCGGCAGACCGTTCTTGGCCGCGTCCATGAGCACTCTGCGCACGACGCCGCGCAGGGCGTCCTGGGCCAGAATGTCATAGCGGAGGTGATCGACGGCCATGGGTGGATCCGGTTTGCGGTGGACTCACCGCTCGAATGCTAGCGTGGGCGACCACGTATGCGCCAGCGTTCGATTGCAGCTTAGAATATGGAAGTGGAGGCTTCTGTTGCCAGGTGCCTCCGAACCCCGCCTGAAGCTGCTAAGACCTCAGGACTTCAGTTCGGTATTCCAAACCGCGTTACGCGGCCTGGGCAACCGGAGCATAGTTGTCGTTGGCAACTATGAATGCGGCCCGATAACGGTGGAACCATACCGAGCAAAAGCACGCCCTTTACGCCCTCGTCGATCCTATTTCGCCCCCTGCAGGGATTAGGAGTCAGCGGTCGATGGTGGTCTGACTTCTGACCACTGATCCCCTGGTGGAGGCGCCGGGTACTGCCCCCGGGTCCGAAAGGTTTATTACGACGGCCGTTTATCGCCATAGCCGGCTCGCGCCGGCACCTCCTAATATAAGCCCAGAACCTCAATGAAAAAAGAGTAGCAAGCGGGCCGATTGAGCCCAAGGACACGCGGTCGCAAGCCGGGTGCCCATCGGCTCTGCGTGCCCGAGACAACAGTGCGCTGATGTTGCAGCCGCGGTGCGCCGGCCCACCGACTGCTTTGAGCTAAATCGGTTGCTTCCCGTGGCCCACTGGAGTGTGCTACCCATTATGTTGTGCTGACCCGAATGGGAGGTTCGGGAGGCGCGCCGTGCGGGGCGTCCAGGAGGGAACATGTCAGAGGGCGTATCACCGTCCCCCCGGGGGACGCGTCCGGGCTTTGCAATCAACACGCATAATCTGATCGGCGGGCTGATCGTTGCGGCGCTCGCGCTTTTGTTCCTCGGTTGGGCGTTTTATGTCCCGAACGCCGTTATCCCGCGAATTTTGTCCGCCGCTCTTCTGCTGGTCGGTATCGCTGCGGCCATCGGCATCGTGCCGGTTCATGCTCCGCGGGATCTCTATGGCGGCATCGCGCTGATGATGCTGGCGACGGTGGCCTTGATTGCTTCCTCCGATCTGCCGGGCCAGCGCGGTTTTGCCTTTGGGCCTGGCACGGCACCGCGGCTGTTCTCTTTTGTCCTTGCGGCGCTGGGTGCCGCGGTTGCGCTCGGCGGTGTCTTTGCCGAGGGGCCGCCGATCGAAAAGTACAGAATTCGCGGTCCCTTCTTCGTCATTATCGCAATTCTCGCCTTCGCGGCCATGATCCGTCCGCTCGGACTGGTGCCCGCAACATTCCTCACATTCTTGATCTCGATCCTCGGATCGACGGAGATGCGGTGGGTCGAAAGCTTGATCGCCGCGGTGGTGATGACTTTGTTCTGCGTCCTGCTGTTCGTCTATCTTCTTAATTTGCCGTTCCAGCTTTGGCCGCGCTTCTGAGCGGGTGGACACGTCATGTCGGAACTGCTCTCGAATCTGTGGATGGGGTTCCATGTCGCGGCGAACCCGTTCAACATCCTCTTCTGTCTGCTCGGCGCTCTAGTCGGAACCTTGGTCGGCGTTCTGCCCGGCATCGGCACGGTTGCGACCATCGCGATGCTGTTGCCGATCACGTTCGGCTTGCCGCCGGTCGGCGCGCTGATCATGCTCGCGGGCATCTATTACGGCGCGCAGTACGGCGGCTCGACCACCTCGGTGCTGGTCAACATTCCGGGTGAAGCCACCTCGGTCATCACCTGTCTCGACGGCCATCAAATGGCGCGGCAGGGCCGCGCCGGGCCGGCGCTCTCCATCGCCGCCATCGGCTCGTTCTTCGCCGGCTGCGTGGCCACCGTGCTGGTGGCGGCGCTCGGCGCGCCCTTGACCAGCATCGCGCTGCTGTTCGGGCCGGCCGAATATTTCTCGCTCATGGTATTGGGCCTCATCTTCGCGGTGGTGCTGGCGAAGGGCTCGGTGCTCAAAGCCGTCGCCATGGTCGTTACCGGCCTGCTGCTCTCGATGGTCGGCTCGGATCTCGAGACCGGCGCCGGCCGCATGACCTTCGACTTCCCCGAGCTCGCCGACGGCATCGGGTTTGCCAATGTCGCCATGGGCGTGTTCGGCTTTGCGGAAATCATCCGCAATCTCGAGCTGCCGGCGGAGAGCCGCGACATCGTGCAGTCGAAGATCACGGGGCTGATGCCGACGCGTCAGGACCTGATCGACTCGGCGGGCGCGATCGCGCGCGGCACACTGCTGGGATCGCTGGTCGGCATCCTGCCGGGCGGCGGAGCGGTGATCGCCTCGTTTGCCGCCTACACCTTCGAGAAAAAGATAGCCAAGGACCCATCGCGATTCGGTCGCGGCGCCATCCAAGGCGTGGCCGCGCCGGAAAGCGCCAACAACGCGGCGGCGCAGACCTCGTTCATTCCGCTGCTTACGCTCGGAATCCCGCCCAACGCGGTGATGGCGCTGATGGTCGGCGCCATGACCATCCACGGCATCGTGCCGGGCCCGCAGGTCATGACCAAGCAGCCCGAGCTGTTCTGGGGGATGATCGCCTCGATGTGGCTGGGCAATCTGATGCTGGTCGTCATCAATCTGCCGCTGGTGGGGCTGTGGGTCACCCTGTTGCGCGTGCCCTACCGGCTGCTCTACCCGTCCATCATCGTGTTCTGCTGCATCGGCATCTACTCCATCAACAACTCGCCGACCGATGTGACGATCGCTGCGATCTTCGGCGTGGTCGGCTACTGGTTGGTGAAGCACGATTTCGAGCCCGCGCCCCTGCTGCTCGGATTCGTGCTGGGACCGTTGATGGAGGAGAATCTCCGTCGCGCCATGCTGATCGCCCGCGGCGACGCCACGGTGTTCTTCACGCGTCCGATCTCGGGGGTGCTGCTGAGCACGGCCATCGTCCTGCTGGTCATCGCCGGGCTGCCCAAAATTCGCCGGCGCCGCGACGAGGTGTTCGTCGAATAGACCAAGCCGCAGGCCGGCTGCGACAAGTTACCCCGGCGCCAAGACGTCGAGTCGCCGCCTTTCGGTGATAGCATTTGCACGGCATTGATCAGCCAAAAAGAAGAACGTCACAAAGAGGAAACGAACCATGCGTCCCATCGTATCTCGCGCGCTTGCCGCGGTTGTCGCGCTCGGCTTTGCCGCCAGCACGGCTGCGGCGCAGACCGACGACTATCCGCGACGTCCGATTACCTTGATCGTGCCGTTTGCCGCCGGCGGGCCGACCGACGTGATCTCCCGCATCATCAGCGATCACATGTCTCGCACGCTCGGCCAGTCCATCGTCATCGAGAACATGCTCGGTGCCGGCGGCACGACCGCCTCGACGCGGGCGGCGCGCGCCACCCCCGACGGCTACACGATCGAGATGGGTCATATGGGAACCCACGCCGCCTCGGTCGCGCTCTATCCGAACCTCGCCTACAAACCTGATGTGGATTTTGCGCCCATTGGCCTGGTGGCCGGCACGCCGGTATTGATTCTGGCGAAGAAGGATTTTCCGCCGGGCGACCTCAAGGAGTTCGTGACTTATGTGAAGGGCAACATCGAGACCCTCAACATGGCCCACGCTGGGGTCGGATCGGTGTCGTTCACGACCTGCTTGCTGCTCAACTCGGTCCTCGGCGTAAAGCCGACGTCCGTGCCCTTCAACGGAACCGGCCCGGCGCTGACCGCCTTGATCGCCGGACAGGTCGATTACATGTGCGACCAGATCGTCAACGTCGTGCAGCAGGTGCTGGCCGGGCAGATCAAGGCCTATGCGATCGGCACGCCCGAGCGCAGTCCGGCGCTGCCCAACGTGCCGACCAGCCAGCAGGCAGGGCTGCCGCAGTTTCAGGCGCAAGCCTGGAATGCCCTGTTCGCCCCGAAAGATACGCCCCAGCCCGTCCTCGACAAGCTCACCGCCGCGCTGGACAAGGCGCTCGACGACGAGCACACCCGCGCGCGTCTGCTGGAGCTCGGGAGCGTGCTGCCGGGCAAGGGCGAGCGCGGCCAGCAGGCGCTCGCGGTGTTGGTCAAGCGCGAGATCGAGCGCTGGACCCCGATCATCAAGGCGGCCGGCCCGACCAACTGACGCCTATATTCACAAGGCGCTCTGCACATTTGCCGGCAAGCGGGAGGGCGGTACACTCCGCCGTCCGACTCGGGTCTTTCGCCGCCTGAGGACCGCAGCCATGCGCCAATATCTCGACTTGATCGAACGCATCCTCGCCGACGGCGCGGAAAAGCACGACCGCACCGGGACCGGCACGCTGTCGGTGTTTGGTCACCAGATGCGGTTCGATCTCGCCCAGGGCTTTCCCCTCACAACCACCAAAAAGCTGCACCTGCGATCGATCGTGCACGAGTTACTCTGGTTCCTCGCCGGCGACACCAACGTCAAATATCTCAACGAACATGGCGTGACGATCTGGAACGAGTGGGCGGACGAGAGCGGCGAGCTGGGTCCGGTCTACGGGCGGCAATGGCGCTCGTGGCCTACTTCCGACGGCGGCGTGATCGACCAAATCGCCGAGGTGGCTGCCGCCATCCGCCGCAATCCCGACTCGCGCCGCTTGATCGTGACAGCGTGGAATCCGGCCGACGTCGACAAGATGGCGCTGCCGCCATGCCACTGCCTGTTCCAGTTTTACGTCGCCAAGGGTCGGCTGTCGTGCCAGCTCTATCAGCGCTCGGCCGACGTGTTCCTCGGCGTGCCCTTCAACATCGCCTCTTATGCGTTGTTGACGCTGATGGTGGCGCAGGTGACCGGATTCAAACCCGGCGAGTTCGTGCACACCCTGGGAGACGCGCATCTTTATAGCAATCACCTGGAGCAGGCGCGGCTGCAGCTCTCGCGCGTCCCGCGACCGTTGCCGCGGATGACGCTCAATCCCGCCGTGAGCGATCTCTTTGCCTTCCGTTACGAGGATTTCTCGCTTCACGGTTACGATCCGTATCCGCACATCAAGGCCAAGGTCGCGGTGTGAGCGAGCCGCGCGCGGGATCGCGCATCGAGATCGTCCTGGTTGCCGCGCTCGCCGACAATGGCGTGATCGGCCGCGGCGGCGCGCTGCCGTGGCGGCTCAAGTCGGACATGCAGCGCCTTCGCGACATCACCTGGGGCAAGCCGGTCGTGGTGGGGCGAACGACGTTTCTCTCCTTTACCAGGAAACCGCTTCCCGGCCGCACCAATATCGTGCTCAGCCGCAGCAAGAGTTTCGACGCGCCGGGCACGCTGGTGGCGTCGAGGCTCGATGCCGCGCTGGAGGCGGCGCGCGGTGACGCGCTGCGACGCGGCGTCGCTACGATCATCGTGCTGGGCGGAGCCGACGTTTATGCGCAGACCATGCCTGTCGCCGACCGCTTGCTGATCACGCGCGTGCACCTCAAGGCGGACGGCGATACGAGCTTTCCGCCGATCGATCCTGATCTCTGGCGGGAAACGGAGCGGAACGAACATCCTGCCGGCCCAGACGACGACGCGAGCTACACCACGTTTGACTATGAACGGCACGCCACGCCTTTCGAGTCGCCGCAAGGAAGGAGCTGACCGGAAATTCAAGGCCATGCGCCGTGGCGCCGCACGCGGCTCACCCGCGTTGTAACGCAGTGACGCCTCCCCTATAACCCACCCAACCGCAGCGGGCGCGCCGGCCCTTGGGCCGATAGAGTGAGGAGGCAAGCCAATGCCGTGGAGCAATCAGGGCGGCGGGCCGTGGGGATCAGGCGGCGGAAGCAAAGGTCCTTGGGGCTCGGGACAGCCTCCGTCGGGTCCGACACCGCCCGATCTCGAGGAGTTTCTCCGCCGCAGCCAGGACAGGTTGCGCACGGTGCTGCCGGGCGGCAGCCTCGGCGGCAAGGGGCTCGGGCTGATCGTGCTTGCCGCGATCGCGATCTGGTTGTTCTCCGGCTTTTTCCGCGTCGATAGCGAGGAAGTCGGCGTCGTTCTGCGCTTCGGCAAATTCGTGCGCGAGGTGCAGCCGGGCCTCAATTACCACCTGCCGTATCCGATCGAGAGCGTGCTCACTCCGAAGGTGACGCGCATCAACAAGATCGACATCGGCATGCGCGTGGTGGAGGACCTGCGCCGCGGAACGACCATTCGCGATGTGCCGGAGGAGAGCCTGATGCTCACCGGCGACGAGAACATCGTCGACGTCGACTTCTCCGTGTTGTGGCGCATCAGCATCAAGCCGAACGGCGTCGAAGACTATCTCTTCAACATTCAGCAACCCGAAGGCACGGTGAAGGCGGTGGCCGAGAGCGCCATGCGCGAGGTGATCGGCCGTTCGACGCTGCAGCCCATTCTGACCGGGGCGCGGCAGAACATCGAATCCGCGGTGCAGGAGCTGATGCAACGCGTGCTCGATAGTTACGGAGCCGGCGTCCAGATCCAGCAAGTGCAGCTGCAGAAAGTGGACCCGCCGTCGCAGGTGATCGACGCGTTCCGCGACGTTCAGGCGGCCCGCGCCGACAGCGAGCGGGCGCAGAACGAAGCCCAGAGCTACGCCAACAAGGTCGTGCCGGAAGCGCGCGGACGCGCCGCGCAGATCACCCAGGGCGCCGAAGCCTACCGCGACCAAACCGTCGCCGAGGCCAAGGGCGCGACGTCGCGCTTCCTCCAGGTCTACGACGAATACAAGAAAGCGCCCGACGTCACCCGCCAACGCATGTATCTCGAAACCATGGAACGGTTGTTCGGGGGCACCGACAAGATCATCCTCGATTCGGGGGGCGGGGTCGTTCCCTACCTGCCGCTCGACCAGTTGACGCGTCGGCCGCAGAACCCGCCGCAGACGGGGGGCAGCCGATGAGACTCAATCTGTTCGGCGGACTCATCGCCGGCCTCGTCGTCGTGGCGCTGATCGTCGCCTACGGCACGCTGTTCACGGTCTATCAGACCCGCCAGGCGCTGGTGGTGAGGCTAGGGCAGCCGGTGCGCGTCATCACCGACCCCGGACTGAACGTAAAGGTGCCGCTCATTGACAGCGTCATCAACATCGACAAGCGCATCCTCGATCTCGAAAACCCGGCGCAGGAGGTGATCGCCTCCGACCAGAAGCGGCTCGTGGTCGACGCCTTCGCGCGCTATCGCATCAAGGATGTGCTGAAGTTCTATCAGACCGTGGGCACCGTGGACGGCGCGAACTCGCAGCTTTCGATCTTGCTCAATTCGGCGCTGCGCCGCGTGCTGGGCGAGGCGACGCTGACGCAGGTGGTGCGCGATCAACGCGAGCATCTGATGGCGCGCGTGCGCGAGCAACTCGACAATGAGGCGCAGGGTTACGGCATCTCCGTCGTCGACGTGCGCATTCGCCGCGCCGACTTGCCGGAGCAGAACAGCCAGGCGGTCTACCAGCGCATGCAGACCGAGCGGCAGCAGGAGGCGGCGCAATACCGCGCCGAGGGCGCGCAGAAGGCGCAGGAGATGCGCGCCAAGGCGGATCGCGACGTCACGGTGCTGCTGGCCGAGGCGCAATCGAAGGGCGAGCGCACGCGCGGCGAAGGCGATGGCGAGCGCAATCGCATTTTCGCCGATGCCTACGGCCGCGATCCCGACTTCTTTGCGTTCTACCGTTCGATGCAAGCCTACGAGACCGGGCTGCGTGCCAATGACACGCGCATGCTGCTCAAGCCTGATTCGGAATTCTTCCGGTTCTTCGTGGATCCATCGGGCAAGCCGCGCGAAGGTAACTCTTCGGCGGGCTCCTCAGCGCCTGCGAGGTAGCGGCGGCCTTCGCCACCACTGCGCCGGTTAGGCAAAGATGGCCCAGTTCGTCGCCGCGATCGGCCTGCTGCTCGTCATCGAAGGCCTGCTTTTCGCGGCCTTCCCCCGCCTCGCAAAACGGCTGGCGGCGAGCGCGCTGGAGAGCCCGGAAACGTCGCTGCGTGTCGCCGGCATCGCCTCCGCCGTGCTCGGCATCGTGCTGATCTGGATCGTGCGCGGGTGAGTCGGCGCGCGCACTTTACGCGGCGGCGCAGCCGCGCTGCGGTCCCGATTCCGCCCTAATCCCAAGCGTAATTGCCGCCGCGAGATCGCCCTTGCGTCCATCATCGGACGGGAGCACTGTCTCGCCCTTCACGACCGCAGGAGCTCAGACTTCCATGCTCGGCACGCTTGCTCAATTTGTCCGGCAGTCCCGCAATGAAGCCTTGGCCGTTCTCGTTGCGGCGGCAGTGACCTTGCCGGCGCTGCCGACTTCGTCCGCCGCGCGCGGACCTGACAACATCGCCGATGTCTCCGAGAAGGTAATCGACGCGGTCGTCAATATCTCCACCTCGCAGAAGATTGAAACGCGCAACTCCCCGCTGCCGCAACTGCCCAACGACCCGCAACTGGACGAGCTCTTCCGAGACTTCTTCAATCGCCGCGGTCAAGGCGACCCGCAGAATCGCGAGCGCGCTCCGCGCCGCGTCAATTCGCTAGGTTCCGGCTTCATCATCGACTCCTCCGGTATCGTCGTCACCAACAATCACGTTATCTCGGAGGCCGACGAGGTCACCGTCATTCTCAACGACGGTTCGCGGCTCAAGGCGGAGATCATCGGCAGAGATCAGAAGACCGACCTCGCGCTGCTTCGGGTCAAGCCGGAGAAGCCGCTCAAGGCGGTCAAATTCGGCGATTCCGACAACCTGCGGCTGGGCGAATGGGTCATCGCCATCGGCAACCCGTTCAGTCTCGGCGGCTCGGTGACGGCCGGCATCGTCTCCGCGCGCAACCGCGATATCAATTCCGGGCCCTACGACAACTACATTCAGACCGATGCCGCCATCAATCGCGGCAACTCGGGCGGTCCTCTGTTCAACCTCGACGGCGAGGTGGTCGGCATCAATACCGCGATCATCTCTCCCTCCGGCGGTTCGATCGGCATCGGCTTTGCCGTGCCGTCGAAAACCGCCATGCCCGTGATCGATCAGCTCAAGCAGTTCGGTGAAACCCGGCGCGGCTGGCTGGGCGTGCGGATCCAGCAGGTGACCGACGAGATCGCCGACAGCCTGAAGATCAATCCGCCGCGCGGTGCGCTGGTCGCCGGCGTCGACGACAAGGGGCCGGCCAAGCCCGCCGGCATCGAACCGGGCGATGTGATCGTCAAGTTCGACGGCAAGGACATCAAGGAAATGCGCGACCTGCCGCGGGTCGTGGCCGACACGCCGGTCGGCAAGCAAACCCCGGTCGTCGTCATCCGCAAGGGCAAGGAAGAGACCAAGGTCGTCACGCTCGGCCGGCTCGAGGACGGTGAGAAGGTGGCGGCGGCCGAGCCGAAAGACAGCGGTGTGCCCGACAAGTCCGTGGTGAAGAAGACGCTTGGGCTTGAGCTTGCCAACCTGTCCGACGACCTGCGTCGGCGCTACAAGATCAAGGACACGGTCAAGGGCGTCGTCATCACCGGCGTCGATGCGAGCTCGGCCGCGGCCGACAAGCGGTTGACGCCTGGCGACGTCATCGTCGAGATCGCGCAAGAGACGGTGGCGAACACCGGCGATCTGCAGGCCAAGATCGACAAGCTGAAGAAGGACGGCCGCAAGTCGGCGCTGCTGCTCGTCGCAGGCGCCGACGGCGAACTGCGCTTCGTCGCGCTGAGCCTGCAGTAACGCACGGTAAGGGCGCATCCCGCTCGGGTCAGGGCGCGCTGCGCATTGCGCGGCGGCCGCGCACCGGAGCGGCTCGATATGAACGGATCGCGCCCTAGCGCTCGTCTTCTGAGACGAACTCCTCCCGCCGGTAGCCCTGCGCGTAGAGCAGCGCGGTGAGATCGCCGTAATCGATGCGCGCGGCCGCGGCTTTCGCCACGCTGGGCTTGGCGCGATAAGCGATCCCGAGCCCCGCCGCCTCGATCATGGCGATGTCGTTTGCCCCATCGCCGGCGACGAGAGTGGCCTCTGGCGCGATGCCGAGCCGCCGGGTCAGCTCGATCAGCGTCGCCAGCTTGCCCTCACGCCCGAAGATCGGCTCCGCCACTTCTCCGGTGAGCCGCCCGCCGGTATCGACGATGAGCGTGTTGGCGCGGTTCTCGTCAAATCCGATCATGCCGGCCACGCGTTGGGTGAACAGCGTGAAGCCGCCGGTGACGAGACAGGTGTACGCACCGTTCTTGCGTAGCGTGGCCACCAATGTGCGTGCGCCCGGCGTGAGGCTGATCCGCTCGGCGATCACCTTGTCGGCAACCGATGCGGGCAGGCCCTTGAGCAGCGCGACCCGCTCGCGCAGCGCCGGCGCGAATTCGATCTCTCCGCGCATGGCCCGCTCGGTGATGGCCGCGACCTGCGGCTTCACGCCGACGAAATCCGCAAGCTCGTCGATGCATTCCTGCCCGATCATGGTGGAATCCATGTCGGCGAGGAAAAGCTGTTTGCGCCGGCCTGCCGCCCCTTGCAGCACCACGTCGATCGGCGCGCCGGCGAGCGCCGCCCGCACCCGCTCGGCGAGCGCGCGCTTGTCCTTTGCTTGGGTATTTTCTCCGCTCCCGGTAAAGGGAATATCGGCGGCAACGCCGGGATCGAGCCAGATCGGCGCCTGCGCCGAGGGCAGCGCGCCACGCGCGCGTTCGATCGCTGCGGCATCGAGCGACGGCGCCGCGGGATTTGAGATCAGCGTCGCAACGAAGGTCATGCAATGACCGATCGGCCAGCAAAGCGGGCGGTGCTTATCGCAGGCCCGACTGCGAGCGGCAAGTCGGCGCTGGCGCTCACGCTGGCCGAGGCGCTCGGCGGCACGATCATCAATGCCGATGCCATGCAGGTCTATCGCGATCTGCGCATCATCACGGCCCGCCCGTTGCCGGCGGAGGAAGCGCGCGTGCCGCATCTGCTTTACGGCCATGTGGACGCGGCCGAGAACTATTCGGTCGGCCGCTGGTGCGTGGACGCCGGCGCCGCGCTGGCGGCGGTCGAGCGGGAAGGGCGCCTGCCAATCCTAACCGGAGGCACCGGCCTCTATTTCAAGGCACTGACGCGCGGGCTCGCCGCCGTTCCGCCGATCCCGGCGCAGATCCGCACGGCGGTGAGGGTGCGGCTCGAACGTGAGGGCATCGCCGCGCTCCATGCCGAGCTGAACGCGCGCGACGGCGCAACCGCTGGGCGCCTGATGCCGGGCGATCGCGCCCGCATCACCCGCGCGCTCGAGGTGGTTCTAGCGACCGGCCGCTCGCTCACGGATTGGCACCGCGACGGCATGACGCCTGCGCTCGATCCGCAGCGCGCGGTCAAGGTGTTTCTCGACGTGGATCGCGCGGAGCTCTATCGC
>Ga0207665_10000749_pt1 | contig 21870 bp, 29 predicted proteins | sample LARL112metaG_FD_184351 | JGI IMG/M metagenome (GOLD analysis project Ga0207665, IMG submission 184351) | Corn, switchgrass and miscanthus rhizosphere microbial communities from Kellogg Biological Station, Michigan, USA - LAR L11-2 metaG... | ecosystem: Host-associated > Plants > Roots >...
GAAATCGATGAAGCGCTTTCGCAGCTCGAAGAACATACGAAATGACCGCAGCGAAACTTGTCGCTGACGGCCGACGCCCAACAAATCGTTGGGTTGCTATCTGGAGCTACCGAAATGCACTGCGTAAAATGTGGTTCAACCTTACCAGACGGTGCTGACTTCTGCCCAGGCTGTGGCAAATCGCAGAACGCGCCCAGCTCTCCGGCGCGGGGCGTAGTTTTCTTTCTCATTGGCGTGGCGATTGTCGGAGTTTTCGTTATTGCAATCATCGTTGGTGTCACTCAGGTCGGACCGGCTCTGGTGAATCGCGACCCTGCGTCGCGCCCGGCGCTGATGGATCGGGTCGTCGTCAATTGGCACGGCCTTCTGAAAGACGGTGAATCAATGTCCTGGCAACTTCCTGCCGGCACGTACCGATTGGAACTCACGGCCAGCGACGATGGAGACAGCGTTGAATGGATTGGTGGAAACTGCCCGGCAACGCAGGCAATGAGATCACTTGCGACAACTTGCGAAATGCCGCGCGACGGTCAACTGGTGGTGCGAAATCCAACAACCTTTGGCCTTGGCGCGGCGTCAATGACGACGGTCAAACTAACCCGTGTCGGCGTACTATAACGACGGCGCAACCCAACAAATCGTTGGACGCGAGCGGCGGGAGCGTGTTTCGTAACTTGATTCGTCCGGCGATGCTTGAATGAAATCGCGCCGCCGCGTCAACTCCGACGTTATCCCGCTTCGCTTTTTGAAAACCAATTAAGCAGCGCGAGGTTTGGCCGGAACGAATGGCGCGCGGCTCGCAGCACCTAATTAAGTTGGCCGTCGTGAGCTCGCCGCGCTGTCACGTTCCGTGCAACGAAAACTACTTGCGTTGCGCGTTACAATCAGGGGCGGGATAACACGTCGTTGGACCGGAGCGCGAACAGCGAAGCTCTCAGCGCGAGGCTTTGGTGGTAACCAAGTTCGTGCGCGCCCGGTCAACTCAACCGTTCGGCGTTTTCCGACTTCTTGCCTCGCTAGTGGTTAATTACGAGTTATGGAAAAGCTCTTAGCAAGTCCATACTTTATTAAGGCGATATTTTATGTAACGACGCTGTTTGGGTCGACCGCGATGTATGTGTTTTCCCTGAACAAGGGTTTCCATGGATCGGTAGATTTCCTTCGAAAGATGTTTCCTAATCATTCTCAACTGTTTTATGACCGAATAGACTTCTTCATAGTCATATTCGCTGGTTCAATAATTGGAACAATCTTCTTCTCCCCAACCAATACGCTTCAGGCGCTGGCAGCGGGTTTTGGCTGGGTCGGTGCGATTAACGTTTTGCTAAGCCCGAAACCGAAACAATGAATTCGCGAATAGTCCTATTGATATTGGCTTCGATTACTTCGTTGGTGGGGTCAGCGCTAGGTGCGTGGTGGTTTCTGATTCAGCCGTCGCGTTACAAGCAACGTTTCGAACGAAAGGGCACCAAAAGGGTCGTCTTGGTAACGACCTTCTTCATTACGGGAATCGTCACACTGATTGCGGGATTTTCCGGGGACTTTAAACCTTCGGGTGGGCTGAACTATCGGGTTCGCGTCGTCGATACCTTCCACAGGCCAATACAACAAGCCAAAGTAACTATTGAAGGTCAGGGGATCCCCTTAATCGCATATACCGATTTCTCTGGAGCATTTACTTACCCCCCAATGTCTGCTGGTATCGTTCGCATCACGGTAGAGGCACCTTGCTATGAGCGATATGAGGACTATGTTCTGTTTCCTTCGAAGGACACAGAGATCGTACTTATGAAGTCCCCATTGCAACTCTCTGGACATCCACGTGTTTCCATAATTCGGCTTGAGGACGCTACCACCGATCAGTCAGACCAAATTAGAAAGGCTTTGTCTGATTGCGGTTACGGAGACGTGACAATGAGCGCACGATCCGGTGCTTTTCCTGAAAGAGCGGAGGTTCGATATTATTTTTCGTCGGACAGCCAGAATGCACAAAACTTGAGTGACTACATCAACGGGCACGTGAAAGGAGTAGTAACGATTTCTAACGACAGGTCGCAAGATCAAGATGCTTCGGCACACCGCCCAGGGGATCTTCATGTCTACCTCAGATAGCACTTGAGCACGATGCCCCGCCGAACAAATCGTTGGACGCGAGCGGCGGTAGCGTGTTTCGCATCATGACTGGTCCGGCGATGGTTGAATGAAATCGCGCCGCCGCGTCAACTCAACCGTTCGGCGGCGACGGAGGTAACGATGAAAAAACTCAATAAGTGGTATCTATGGATCGCGATGGGGATCACAATGGTTGGGTTGATTTGCTTGCTGTCGCTTGGTAGCCGAGGTTACAGCGCGGGTCAGGCGCCTGCGGCCGCCAGGCCGTCCTCCAGCGCCACCTTTGATTTCGATCGGTTTACCAAAAACAAACCATTCAAACTCAACACGCTTCCGACGACCCGGTATGGCCCTCCGTGGGCGGACGTATTGGAGAAGCCGTCGAACTTTCTGGAGTGCAACGGCGCTTCAGTCGCGCTTTGCTACTACTCTGGGCCAGGGCCAATCTCGCCCTGCACGCCGGACGGACTCGGGATCGCGAACTGCACCTGCTACGAGATTCCCCGCGGGCAGCCGTACCTGGTCGACATCAACGCCATCCTGAACCGTGATGTGTACCTTATGACAGTGGCCAAGTGCGGAAAAGACGGCAGCAAATGCCGCCCGACCGGATCTCTCGAAGCACCTGTCTGCGAGGCCATTAACAACAACACCTTGATCCCCGGCGCGGACCTGATCTCGACCTTCAGCCGCTACCTCGAAAAACAGATCTCAATCAACCCGACAACTTGCGCGACCCCTGCGGCGTATGCCGGATGCATGACGGCCCCCTGCAAGAGGACAGGGAGAGTAGACCCGAAAACTCATCTGCCGTTGGTGCAGTGTGGGTGCCCGACCTTCACGGGCCCCTATCAAGTCGGGACAGCCATCAACCAGGACCAATGCGTTCTCGAGGGCACTCATGTCTGGTCCGCCGCATACACGCCGCCACGCACGCCGTGAAGTGAGGGGCTGCTCAGGATGGCCGCCGAACAAATCGTTGGACGCGAGCGGCGGGAGCGTGTTTCGTAAGATAATTGGTCCGGCGATGCTTGAATGAATTCGCGCCGCCGCGTCAACTCAACCGTTGGGTGGCATAACTCATGCGCTCATTCTTGCTCCTAGTTTTGATCGTCATCTCGTCGAGCGCGGCACATTCGCAGTGTCTGAGATGCGACCCAACCGTGGTTACTCTCAAAGGCACAATTTACCCAAAGGATTTTCCCGGTCCGCCAAACTACGAAAGCATTCGGCGGGGTGACGAACGAATGCGCTACTGGATCTTCCATCTTAATAGACCAATTTGCGTCGAGGGTGACGACTTCGACAACACTCGCGCGGCTAACGTGCGTGAGCTGCAGCTCGTTTTCATGGACGAATCGTTTTATCCAAGGTATCGTCGTTACGTACGCCAGCACGCGCGCTTTCAGGTTGTCGGTTCTTTGTATCACCAACACACGGCTCATCACGTTACGAAGATCCTGATCACCGTGAAAAGCCTTTTGCCATTGCGGAAATGAATCGCCTTCTATGCAATGCCACCCAACAAATCGTTGGACCGGAGCGCGGGAGCGTGTTTCGCATCATAATTGTTCCGGCGAAGGTTGAATGAACTCGCGCCGCCGCGTCAACTCTGCCGTTGGGCCCTTACTAATCAGAATGGTGCGGCGAAGATTTGATTGCGACCATTATGGTTTCCGATATTATCGAAGAACTAATACGGCGAGAGCCGATCTTTCACCGACCAGAGTTCGGCACTACCCGCGCAGATTTCGAAAATATGATGGACGTTGCTTTTTGCGAGGTCGGCGCTTCAGGCCGTCGTTACACTCGCGAGTACGTATTGGACGAACTGGAGAAACGGCATGCGAACCCGCCTGAAGACGCATGGCAAACTCGTGACTTTCATTGCCTAGAGATCGCCATCGACAATTACCTTCTAACGTATACGCCGCTTCAAGGTGCTCGTGTTACCCGTCGGTCAACAATCTGGCGACGAACTCCTAGCGGTTGGAAGATCGTGTTTCATCAGGGAACGATTGTTGAAGGTGAATGAACTTATGGTCCAGTCATCGGGGCCCAACAAATCGTTGGACGCGAGCGGCGGGTGCGTGTTTCGTAACTTGATTCGTGCGGCGATGCTTGAATGAAATCGCGCCGCCGCGTCAACTCAGACGTTGGGTGTCTCTCTTGAATCTTCGAACTTCAAACTTCTGGCTATTGCTGTTCTTGTTTGCGTTCGCGAACGCACAGGGACAAACCGCTTCTCACAACCCCTCGAAGATCCCGACAGTTGCTTTTTGCGAACTTACTTCTAACCCGGAAAAATATGTGGGCAAAATTGTTCGCACTCAGGCGAATTATGTGGTTTGGTGGGAGTCATCATATCTTTACGGAGATCGGTGTCGTGACGCAGACCACGCGGTTCACAACCACCGGGACTGCTCTGATAACGATGCTGCGTGCGAAAAACGGTTCTTCGCTCAGTGGAAAAAACTTGATCCATATATGCGGTCAAAAACTTCACCCATCCAAACCGTCTATCGCGTCAATGCCGTTTTTATTGGTAGGCTGGTTGGTCCCGGAGCGTTTGGTCACCTCAGCGGATTTAAATATGAATTTCGCATCCGCCGCGTGGGGAAAGTTACGGCAATTCCACGGCGCGTACCCTGGAAATGACCTTTGTTTCAACGGCGACACTCAACAAATCGTTGGACGCGAGCGGCGGGAGCGATGAAAAGCAAGGATGAAGGGTGAAGTATAAAGGATGAACAAAAGAAACAATTCCGCCTTCATCCTTCCTAATTCATCCTTGCTTTTCAGCGCCGCCGCGTCAACTCAGACGTTCGACGGCGAGAAAAGACGTTGCGGCAATTTGGCATTAATTGAGCCAAAAAAATAGTCGAAAGGAAAATTACGAATGCTTGCTCTTCATAAATTCAGTCTGCGGTTGCTCATTTCGATTCTGGTCATGGGCACCTTTGTGGTTGCCGCTAAGGCGCAAGACAGCGCAAATGTTTACAAACTCGCTGAAGCCGGAATTCAGTTCACTGTGCCGACCGGCTGGGCAGTAGAAAAGGATAAGAACGGTACCGTCACGGTTTCCAAGAAAGAGAATGATACGTATGTGGTGATTGCGGTGATGGCGCTGCCAACCGATCCTTCAATGGCTCTTGACCATGAATTTGCAGCGTTTTCGAAAGGCATCTTCGACAGCATAAAAAAGGATTGGAAGACTTACAAAGCGGACGAGGTTAGTAAACAGACACAGAATGGAATGTCAATCATCGTCCAAACCTTCACAGGCACAGCGCCTGATGCCGGCGGTGAATTGGTGGGCCTGGTTATCGTAATGGATGCGTCAAAACCGGTGGGCGTATTCGCGCAACGCACCAAAAAATATTCAGACACGCTAGGCAAAGAAAGTAGGGACCTATTGAGCAGCATCAAGAAGATCGATTAGCTCATGATGCGGGGCCTATTTGTCTGCGATCATAGTTTTTAGCGGGACACTTCATGCTAAGAACTGGCGTTTGCAATAACTGCCGTCGAACAACTCCTTGGACCGGAGCGGACTCAGCGGGCTTTGCGTTCGCAAGACTTGAATGCTTATGTAATTGTTCGCCGCCCGGTTAACTCCAACGTTAGGCGTCTGATTGAAGAATCTTACCAGGAGTAAAGCAATGGCTATCGAACCGCAAGTTTTCATCTGCTATGGGCGCCCAGATAATACTGTGGCGGATGCCCTCGCTAGCGAGTTTTGGCGCAATCGCATCGAATGTTACAACTACATGGGAAAGCCAATGGAAGACAGGCTCGGAAATGAGTTGCCCCATCTCAGCTATATATATGCTTGCCGATTGTTCATAGCCATCATCTCTAAGGAATCTATCGAACGATACCTAGTCGCAGAGGAAATTGCACATGCTCAACAAATGGCTTCACTCTCTGAGCAGTTGTTTCGTGTGCATATCTTAACAGATGTTATTCAGTCGCCTTTCCCCAAGCCCGACTTTGTTATTAACTGGAGGAGCTCGCCCGATCCCCCAGCAATAGTTAGTGAGTTGTTAGGAAGGATGGGGACTGAATTTGTCGAACGAAACCAAAAGGCTTGGGAGATCAACAAGAGTTTATATCCAGACAAGTGGGAGGATTTAGACGCAAGGTACGCTGGCAAATCAGCCGACGCATAACAAATCGTTGGGCGCACATTCTTATGAAGCGCAGATCTCCTCTCATATTTGCCATCATTCTCGTGGCGTTGAATAGTTCCTGCGCCAGCATCTCAAGTAGTCTTGCTGGCTGTGGGAACGACGTCGCGAAAGAAGTACGCTCCCCTAGCGGGAAAAAGAAGGCCGTTATTTTCGAACGCGACTGCGGTGCTACGACTTCTTTCACTACTCAGGTGTCAATCTTGTCATCGAATCGCTCGCTCCCCAACGAAATAGGAAATGTATTTGTCGCGAACACCGATCATGGCAAGGCTCGGGCGGGTTCGTGGGGCGGACCGCTTGTTGAACTATCGTGGATAGACGACACGCACTTGTTGCTCAGGTACGACAGACTTGCAGAAGTCTCCAAACGCGAACAATTGGTCGGCGATGTTAACATTGGTTATGAAACCTTCGCTCCCTGATGTGCGCCCAACAAATCGTTGGACCGGAGCGCGGGGAGCGTGTTTCGCGACTGATTGATTGAAACGAAGGTGGATGTAATCGCCGCGCCCGGTCAACTCAGACGTTGGGCGGCTGAGGCCATTAGCAATTAGGGAGAATGGAGGCAACGATGGCGAGAATTACCGGAATCGGCGGCGTCTTCTTCAAGAGTAGGAACGACAGTGCCGCGCTTGCGGCTTGGTATCACAAGCACCTGGGCATGCCACTAGAGAGCTTCGGCGGCGCCGTCCTAAGATGGCCAGATGACGAGGCCGAGGACAAAGGACTCACCGTCTGGCACGTCGCGGAAAAAGCGAGCCAGTGGTTCAGCCCCAGTGACTCACCTTTCATGATCAACTACAGGGTTGACAATCTTGACGAGATGATCGCGCAGCTAAGCGCGGGCGGGGTCGAAGTCGTCGGCGGCCCCGAATCGCATGAAAACGGCAAGTTCGCGTGGATCATGGATCCGGAAGGGAATAAGGTCGAGCTGTGGGAGCCGATGATCTGGGATGAAAAGAATAAGAGCGCCTGAAGTTCTTGTCCAAGCGGCCCAACAAATCGTTGGACGCGAGCGGCGGGAGCGTGTTTCATAACTTGATTCACCCGGCGATGCTTGATTGATTCGCGCCGCCGCGTCAACTCAAACGTTCGGCTCGGCTCGCCTTCTACTCGCAAGATTGAATGCTGGCACCTCTCTTCCTCTGGAAAGGACGCAAGGACATGTTTCTCTTCATGACCATTATCCAGAAAGCATCGCAGTGGCTGAGAGGTAACGATGAAAAGAGTAATCGTTTTGTTGCTGGTATATATTCTACCGGCATTGTGCCTGGCACAAACTTCAGCAAATCATCAACTCCCCGATGATATTAAAGTTCTGGAAGCTACTTGGCACCATGACGTAGATTGGCGTAACCCGACGGCAGGTAGTCCCGAAAGGCAGCTAGAACAACGCCGCGCAAACAATAAACTAGGCCCTCTTGATACAGAGCAGACTCTCTTTCTGCGAACCGGCAGGGACGCAGCCTTGGTGACTATCCGTAATGAAGGCTCAAAGACAATCAAGGCCATCAGGTACGACTTTATCTTTGTCAGCACACAGAATCGCGAGGAATACTTCCGGTATCAGTTTCGCAATCGAGTAACTATTGGTGCCGGCGAAACCAAGACCTTGACAAATCACATAGTAGATAGGCGGATGGAAACTTTCCGTCCTTCTAGTGTCGACCCGGCAACTGGGGTCAACTCAGAAATCAGAGTAGTGATAAACCGCATCGAGTACGCAGATGGCTCGATATGGCGACGCCGCTAACTCATTGCCTGGACTCTCCCACCACGCGGTGGCTAACAACTCATTCAACCGGGGCGCGGGATAGCATGGTTTTCATCAATCTTTGCTCCGGTAAGATTGTATAGCATTCGCCCGCGCTCAGTTAACTCCATCGTTAGCCCGCATCGCTGTTACAGAACCGCGACCGGTAGGGAGCGGGTTAAGAACTCAACTTGCACGTTAGATCCCATCGCTACCGCTCCGGGTTCTGACACGACGGCCGCGCGGCTCGTGTTGAGACAGACTCGCTCTTTAACAACGACGCCGCGCTCTCGCATTTCTCTTAACGTAAAACCAGTAGCGCGTTACAATCAGGGGCGCTCGAACAAATCGTTGGACTCGAGCGGCGGCAGCGTGTTTCTCAACACCCACCCGCTACCGCAGGTGGTACTGACCGCGCCGCCGCGTCAACTCAAACGTTGGGCCGATCATACGAGGGTGCCATAACTATAATGAGAGCGCTTCTGCCGTCTAACAGGCTCACCGCATTTCTGATTGCAGGTGCAGTTACCGGTCTGCTTGGTGTGGCATTGTTCGGAGCCATACACGCCGCCATCATTGTGCCGATCTGGACGAGGCTCTCCGGCGGAATTCCCTTCGCGGTCGGCGCCGGGCTGGCCATTGGCTGGGCGTTCTTTGAACTTCCGGGATCAGCACGCTTGAATGTGGGAGTCAGGCGCGCGCTCGCGTTCGGGTTCCTGTTGTGGGCGACGCTGATACCTATGACCCTGTTTGGCGTCATCGTTCGCGCGACTGGCATTCATGGCCAGGACGATACGTGGGAAGTCGTACTCGAACTGGTGCTCACGTTCGGCACAGGTGTGGCCACCGGCCGACTGATCAGTGGACGATGGCGAGCTGCTCTGGCGCTCGGCGCAGCAAGTCTCGCGCTAACTCTGACGCAGGCTGGGCCGATTCCGGTGCTGAACAGTGGCCGCGCGGCATCGCTCTTCGGCGCACTTGCAGCGGTGTATCTTGTCTGCATGATCGCGCTTGGGTTCATTGCGTCCGTAGTCTCCAAATCATTGCCGATGTCGGCCCAACAAATCGTTGGACCGGAGCGGCGATAGCGCACTTTGCAACCTTGAAGGCTCCGGCGCGGCTTGGATGAATTCGCGCCGCCGCGTCAACTCAAACGTTATGTCGCTCAAATGCTGATCCGTTCCGCAACTGTCGAAGACGCCCCAGCGATTAGCGCACTTGTCACCGCGAGTGCTCGCGAACATATCGCATCCTCGCTGTCCGATGCTGGATTGAGCCATTTACTATCTGAAATGACAACCGAGAACCAAGCGAAGCGAATTCGAAATGGTTACCAGTTCTTCGTCGCGCTGGAATCTGACACGCTGGTCGGAACCGCTGCTATCCGGCCTCCTTCTCACCTCTACTACTTGTTTGTTGATACTCAACACCAACGGCGCGGGATCGGTCGACAGCTCTGGAATCATGCTCGTGACTGGATTGCTTCGTCTCCCAATCACGGCCCAATTACAGTAAACTCGTCTCTAAACGCGATTACGGCGTACGAACGTTTGGGGTTTGCTGTTGCGGGGCCGCCTGAGGAAAATCACGGCGTTCGATACCAGCCGATGCGGTGGGTGAACGCGACACAACAAATCGTTGGACGCCCACTATTGCTAGCTAATATAGTAGACAGGATGAATGCATGAAACATTATTTTAAGTCGACCGCTTGCATCCTTACGCTTATCGTTTGTGTTGTACTTTCCTTATTGCCGCTAAATGTTACTGCTCAATCGCCGAAAAGAAACGCGTCCGTTCGGAAACCTCAGCAGCCAGCGCCAAAGGTTCGATTTGCCTCCGGCAATAGCGCGTTGAAAATACCAGTTGAGATTGACAATAACATTATCCTGATGCGCGTTAGGGTTAATGGTTCAAAGCCGCTCAAGTTCATCTTTGATACTGGCGCGTCCTCTTCCGTCATCAGTTCCCAGCGCGCAGCAGAATTAGGACTGAAAGCGGAGGGTGAGGCTCACGGTAAGGCGACGGGCGGCTCAATTCACGGCTTCTACACACGAGGCGTTTCGTTGAGTGTTCAGGGCGTGGAAGTTTCCAACCAATTGATTGCTTCCATACCATTTACCACGCCCCCTGGTTTTGAATTCGATGGGGTAATCGGCTACGACTTCATCAATCAATTCGTCGTTGAGATTGATTACCTAAACAAAATTATGAATCTGTATAACCCGCGCGCTTACACCTACTCAGGCACAGGCGAGGTTATCCCGCTCATCCTCATGGGACGAAAAACTCCTCTGGCGCGTACAAAGATTATTCTGGAAGGGCGCGCTCCCGCCGAAGCCAACTTAGAAGTGGACACGGGGGCAGACGGTACGTTTGTCATCAACAGTCCGTTCGTCAACAAACACAAACTAGTCGAAGCTATCCAGCAACCAACCCAAGACACGCGCAACGGAGCAGGTGGCAAGGAGAAAATTCTCGTCGGTCGGGTCAAAGCGGTGCAGTTGGGGCCATTTGTTCTTAAGAGTCCGACAGTCGCACTCTCGCTTGATACCGAAGGAGCCGGCGCGAGCGAAGATAATGACGGAGTGATAGGCGGTGAGATATTCCGCCGGTTTAAGGTCATACTGGATTATTCCCGCAAGCAAATGATTCTTGAACCGAACAAGAGTTTCAACGACCCATACAATGTTGAGTCGGGCGGCGAATAAAGTCCTGACGCAGAAGCTGTGTTGCAACGAGAATGAACTCGAAGCGGTTAATCGAGGAGGCGGCCAACAAATCGTTGGCCGACGGGAGAAATGTCATGAAACGTACCTGGACGATCATCGGCGTAAGCGATGTGCCGAGTAGCTTCAAATGGTACCAGTCACTCTTCGGCCAGCCCGAGACACGACCCGACCATGACTACTTTGGTCAGATCCTCGATGCGGATGGAACCGTCCTGCTCTGCCTCCACCAGTGGGGCGCGCACGAGCATCCGACGTTGACGAGCCCGGACAACGCGACACCTGGCAACGGGCTCCTCTTGTTCTTCCGCGTCGACGATTTCGATATGGCGCTGAAAAGGGCACGCGCGCTCGTCGCCCGGCTCGAAGAGGAACCGCACGCGAACCCGAATACTGGAACACAGGAGTTCGCGCTCCGCGACAGGGACGGTTACTACGTCATGATTAGTGCGTTCTCTTCGCTCGAGCTGAGGGGCCACGAGCCGCGGGCCTGACAATCGCAGGACAGCCGACCCCTCTGTTTTGCTCTGCGCCTTAGCTGAGCTACGACCGGGCGTTTTTTCTTATAGGGAACATCTTCCCAGCCAGCCCCGTAAGAGTGGGCACATCCAAGGAATGGCGTTGCCTAAGAAGTAATCGGCTTTGCCGTCTGATGGCGGAAGCGTTGTGCGCTTCCGTGCAGCGTCGTAAAGAATCATGGCTCTGCCCTCAAGACGGGCATAGCCCGAAAGCAAGTATCGAACGTGCCGGAAGGCCGAAGGCCTTCCGCACATCAGACGACATAGCCGCAGTCGGCGTTTTTACGGAAAGCGTCCGGGAGAATATCAAATGAAAAACAGCGTTATGTTAACCATCTCGTCTCTGCTCTTGGTCCTCTTTTTGACGTTTCACATGGCGGACGACATCAGGCACGGGTTTGAACCGGGAGGGCTCTCAAACCTGGTGGTCACGGTGCTCACCACCGTCGTCTGGCTGTACGGAATTCTGGTGCTCTTCGAACGGCGATCGGGGTACGTCATCATGCTCCTCTTGTCGCTCTTTTCGTTGGTTGTCCCCTACGTTCACATGAAGGGGAAGGGTGTCGGCGTCACCAGCAGGCTCGCCAATTACACCGGACACTTCTTCTTCGTCTGGACGCTGATCGCGATCGGTGTGCTCGGGCTCTTCTCCGTCATCCTCGCGGCGCGCGGACTGTGGAGCTTGCCATGGCGCCGGTCCCGATAGTGCAAACAACCCGAACACGGAAAGGCCCGTGGCACGGCGTAGGTATCGGCGCGGATCGGGTTCTCCCGGCGACCGCCGCGCCCAGTTCTATTCAAGGCGAAGTGCGGGCTAACAATTCATTGCAGGTAAGCGCGGGATTGCGCGCTTCTCAACCAGCTTTGTCCGGCGTGGCTTGCGTGCCGCCGCCCCGCCACCTGAACTCAAACGTTCGCGCGCATCGATATGTCAGAACGGCGAGCGTTAGCGACCCGATCTAAGCGCAACTTGAGTGGATGATCCCATCGCTACCGCTCTGGGTTCTGACACGACGGCCGCGCGGCTCGCGCCGAGACAAACTTGCTCTTTAGCAACGGCGCCGCGCGCTCGCGTTTCTATTAACGTAAAACCAGTAGCGCGTTACAATCAGGGGCGCTCGAACAAATCGTTGGACGCGAGCGCGGAATGAAAAGCTGACAGCTGTCAGTTGAGAGCTATCAGCTAATTCGTAATCGCCGCGCCCGGCAAACTCTGAGGCCTGTGCTGCTCACAATGCCCTGGCTGTAAATTAGTTCGTGCGATTTTGTGACGCAAAAGGAGCATATATTATGCATTACTTCAAAGCCCGCATTTTTGCTCTGGTGCTAATTCTTGTTTCCGTTGGCCTCATCTATTACAACTGGCGCCAACTCTTACACGAGGGCACTTACTCCCTGAAGCTGGCAGCATTTGCTCCTGTCGGCACAATCGGCGGGCTCTACCTCCTGATATTTCCGTCGATGGGAGGAAAGCCCACCACTGCCAAGGAAAAGATCACGGTATTCGTCGTGCTCGGAATTGGGATGGCGGCAGGATTGATAAACTGGTATCTAATGGACCCTGGCTTTTTTGGGAGATGAGGAACGCGGGTTCCAGGTGAGCACAGAAAGTCCCTTCGTGGGATTCCCAGGCCTCCCGGTTTTGTGAAAGCCTGAATCGCCGCGCCCGTCAACTCTGACGTTCGGCGACGTGCGGAGATACAACCTTGCTGGATTTCGGGCAAATTATTCGACTCGTCACGGAACACTTCATACTGGCGGTAAGCTTATTGCTTGCCTTCATCGTGCTTGTCCGTTACTCAATTATTATCTATAAGCGATATCGTTATTGTAAGCAATTAGGTCACCACTTGAATGAAAAATGTTTGTGCCGCCGATGCCGAAAGAGTTTCCACAATTATGTGGAAGTTCAAAACAGGCGGGAGGAGGAAGACCCTGGCGCCCTTTGGCTGGACAGCAATTTTCAACCGTACACATATTATGTGTATGAAGAGTATCTTGAATGCACCCGATGCAAACGAAGAAGACACTATAGAAGTAGAAGTTATAACTTCTAACAGGGCAGCCGTCCCCTCAAAAAGGGATCAACTCCAAGTTCTGTAACAGCGTTAGTTCGGCACGTCCTGGTCGGCTCTGACGTTTTGTATGGCAGCTCACTGGTCACCTCACTCCCTTCACGACGGGTTGCGAGTAGTCAGCACAGTGCGGCATAATCCGCGCCGAAGTGCTGATTCCCCCGATGAGATCATTTCTAATGTCAACAACGAACCTGCAGATAAGCGAAGTGGGCTATCTTTGGATCTTTGCCGCCGTCCTGGTGGTCCATCTGACCGAAGAGTTCTGTGGCGGCATGCGCTCGTTTGATCGAGACAAACTCCACGGAATCGATCTTTCTCGTGGTGGATTTATCCGCACCAATCTGGTCGCGGTACTTGGTCTCATGGCCCTCAGCATCACGGCCGTGAAGCTGGGCTTCCCTCAGTTTCTTCTGGTTTCGCTCGGCACGTTTGTGCTCGTCAACGGCACTCGGCACGCCGTCAAAAGTCTCAAGGAGATCACTTATTCGCCGGGTTTGATCACTGGACTTTTAGTCTTTCTTCCGTTGGGCGTACTGACGTTGATCAGGCTGGAACCCAGAATGAGCATTCCCAGATTCGGCGCGGCGATCGCCGCCGGGTTAACGATGCAGCTCGGTGCTTCTTTTATCGCGCACCGAGGGCGGCAAATGGTGCAGGCCTTGATAAAGAGATGAAAGTCGCATTAGCTCGCATCGACACCCGCATTCTTAAAATCAAGATTCGAATAATCGCGGCAAGCAGAAATCGAAAGGACGAGACGAAACATTGACTGAAGAAAACCTGGGAGTAGAAATCTCTTACGAGATTCGCGTAAAGCCCGGACGTGCGGGAACCGATCCGAACGCGCCGGATTGGGAAGTGTGCGAATTAGAGAACGGCGCGATCGCGGATAACGCGGACATCTACGACAACCTGACTCTGGAGGAAGCACACCAGATCGCCGGCATGTGGCAGCGAAAGAAAGACGAGGCTGAGGCTAAAGCGGAAGCTTAGATCTTTCCTACCGTAATAATTTTCCTGGCGTCATTAATTAATTCCAAATCTTGCTCAACGCGCTCAACGAAACCGAGATCGATCCGAATCCTCTCAAGCAGTTTGAGAAATGGTATGACGACGCTGTCTCAACAGGTGTTCCCGAGGCCGACGCGATGACGCTGGCGACCGCTACGAAGGACGGTTCGCCTGACGCGCGCATCGTGCTCTTGAAGAGTTTCGACGATCGCGGCTTTGTCTTTTACACTAATTATCAAAGCCGCAAAGCCAAAGAGCTGGGCGAGAATGAAATGGCGTGCCTGCTTTTTTACTGGCTGCCGGTGAAACGGCAGGTGCGAATCGAAGGAACTGTGGAAAAAGTTTCCGAGGAAGAGTCTGACGATTACTTTCATACTCGGCCGTGGGGAAGCAAGCTCGGGGCCTGGGCGTCTGATCAAAGTGAAGTCATCGCCGGGCGCGAAGATCTGGAAAAGCGTTTCGAGGAATTTGAATTGAAGTTTGCCGACAACGTGCCGCGTCCTCCGCACTGGGGCGGCTATCGCGTGAAGCCAAACGCGATCGAATTCTGGCAGGGACGCGACAATCGTCTGCACGATCGAATTCGTTATCGCGCGCAGGAAGATGGATCGTGGCGCATCGAGCGACTCGCGCCCTGAGGAAGTAGTGTCCTGGTTTGCTTTGCGACTTTCGATCCTCTTCCCGCCTTTGTGAGAAATTATCGATTTGTTTCACGCAAAGGCGCGAAGTGAAACCGGAAGGCGCCAGGGGAATCAAGACTCAGACACTCACCCTTGAGGACCATCTTAAACTGCCTTTTGGGAAAGGAACCGCAGTGAAAAAGACACTACTTATCTTCTCAGGCCTGGCGCTGATTCTTGGGAACGGGATCTCCAGGGCACAGCAACCCTCAATCGACGCGATGATCGATCGCGAGATCGCACAACTGGTCACGACGTACAAGATGCTGCACGCAGCGCCGGAGCTCTCGCATTATGAACAGAAAACCTCGGCATATCTCGCGGGACAGCTTCGTTCATTCGGCTACACGGTAACTGAACACGTGGGCAAATATGAAAAGCCGGAATGGCCGGGTTACGGCGTGGTCGCCGTGATGAAGAATGGCGATGGACCAACCCTCCTGGTTCGCACCGATCTCGACGCCTTGCCGGTGGAAGAAAAAACGGGCTTGCCATACGCCAGCACGGTCAAGACGAAGAATGACGCGGGACAGGACGTGAGCGTGATGCACGCTTGCGGGCACGACATTCACGTCACCAACATGATTGGCACGGCGAAAGTTCTGGCCGAACTGAAAGATCAATGGCACGGCACCCTGATTCTGATCGGGCAACCGGCGGAAGAAACGATCGATGGCGCGAAAGCGTTACTGGCCGACGGGTTGTACACGCGTTTTCCAAAACCGGACTTTGCGATCGCTCTTCATGATGACGCTGATCTCGAGGCAGGAAAGATTTCGTACTGCCCCGGCTATGCGATGGCCAGCTCGACGTCGGTGGACATCATCATTCGCGGCGTGAGCGGCCACGGCTCCAAACCCGAAGCCACAAAAGATCCAATCGTGATTGCTTCGCAAACGATTCTGGCGCTGCAGACGATTGTTAGCCGTGAAAACTCGCCGCTCGATCCCGCGGTGGTTACCGTGGGCTCGATTCACGGCGGCACAAAGCGCAACATCATTCCTGACGAAGTTACGCTGCAACTGACGATACGCACTTACCGGGACGAAGTGCGCCGGCACATTCTCGCTTCGATCGATCGCATCACGAAAGGCGTGGCGTCGGCTGCCGGCGTGCCCGAAGATCGCATGCCGATCGTCAAAATCATCGAGAACGAAATCGCGCCGTCGACTTACAACAATCCCGAACTGACTGAACGGCTCGCGCGGGCGTTTGAACGCACGCTGGGCGCGCAGAACGTGGTCAAGGCGCCGCCGATCATGGCCAGTGAAGACTTTGGAAACTTGAGTTTGAATCATCAGATTCCCTCGGTGATGTTCTGGCTGGGCGCCGTCGATCCGGCGAAAGTCGAAGCCAGCCGAAAGTCGGGAAAGCCTTTGCCTTCCCTGCACTCGAGTTTATTCGAGCCTTTGCCTGAGCCGACCCTGCGAACCGGAGTGAAAGCAATGACCGCCGCAGTGCTGGAGATAATGCAGAAATGAGGTTTGCGGCTTGGCGTGAGACTGTTTCACGCAAAGGCGCCAAGACGCATCGAATTCTCGGAACCCGCCGAAGGAGCCTAAGACGATCTCGTCAGTGTTCAGTCAGTGACTGTTGACTTTCACCTTCGACTTGCAATAAAAGGCAGCTAATTCCGAAAACAATTTTTTCTTCAGGAGGCAGGGAACATGTCAGCTCAAGCACAGCCGGCAACAACCATCAAGAAAGCTTTTGGTAATCCTGACGAGACACGAACGATTAACAGAGGCAAAGTTGAAGTCGTGAACCTCGGCAACATCCAGGCAATGCGCGCCACCTTCGAACCGGGATGGAAGTGGTCTGAATCCGTTAAGCCCATCGCCGGCACGAACAGTTGCCAGGTAGCGCACATGGGTTACCAGGTTTCCGGACGAATGATCGTAAAGATGGATGACGGATCGGAACACGAATTTCGTCCTGGAGACGCGGGTATCATTCCGCCCGGCCATGATGCCTGGGTAGTTGGCGATGAACCAGTCGTATTCATCGACTTCCAGGGGGCCGCAAGCTACGCCAAGCCGCAAGGATAAGCCCCGGTCCAAGTTTGTGTTAATCGAGAATGGCCGCTCAACTCAATCAGCCAGGGCCGCAGTCAACGGGCCAGCCTAACTATCTGAAGTGGATCTTGATCGGCTGTGGCGCGCTGCTCGTAATTGCGCTGGGCATCGCTCTGCTCGGACTTGCGATTTGGTACTTCAGCGCGCGCACGAACAGTCAGGGAAACTCGCGCAGTTCGGGTCCGACTCTGCTCAGAAGCAACGACGTAAAGCTGGTTAGTGATCATGGCCTGGAAACCGTAGCGAAGTCGTGGAATAGTTGCACCGCCTTTGCGCCGGCTGATTGGACCATCACCGGCAACGAGCAACGCATCGGCATCGGTGCGGATCTCGCCGCGCCGGATCAGAACATGTTCGCGTCGTACGGAATTCTTGCGTTGACGCGAACGAGTGGTGATTACTACGGAACCAACGCGCCCGAAGGGTTCTTCAAGAACGCGATTGAAAGTGTCGGCGCCAGTGGATTTGAAATGGATAGTGAGAGCCAGACAGTCGCCGGCGGATACACTCTGCGCTACTGGCGCGCCAACAACTACCAAGGCAAACAGTTTCGCGGTTTTGCCCTGTATCAAACGATCGAAACCGGAGACCCGACCAGCTACATCCTGGCGTATCGCCTCGGGTCCACGGAAGTAAGCAGATGGGAAGAGCAGAAGCACGTGGTTTACGACGTGGCCGCTTCAATTCGTTGCACGAAGCATCTGTTTCCCGCGCAAGAGAGCACTTCAAGAGCCGAGCCGCGCGGCAGTTCAAAGGACCAGGTGGACGAAGAGCTTTCGACGAAACGTGAAGAAACGACGATGGGATTTCAAAACGTGTATTCCCCGACTACCGGGCAACACTGGGAAGCTTCTTACAGCGACTACAATCCCACCGGTCCCGATGGTCCCGGCTATTATCGACGCGTCGGCAACTCATACGAAAAGTTGAATGAAGGTTTTCCGCCAAACTGATTTAATATTGACGAAATTATGAAGGAGCACATGCATGGGAAAAGGAGATCAGCGCTCACGCCGCGGCAAGATTTGGCGCGGAACGTTTGGAAAACGACGACCGAAGAAAAGCAAGCACGCTGCCGCCCCCGCGGCTGCGCCTGTGGTTGAAGCACCCGTAGAACCACCGGTCGAGGCCCAGCCAAAGAAAAGGCCGGTAAGAAAAAAAGCTGAGCCCGCTGCTTAAGCCGGCTCTGAAAAGCGGGCGCAACGGATTCCGATCGAAGGCTTTAAGAAATATGAAACTCGCATTCCGGCAAAAGAGTGATCGCCCGCGGCCGAAGAGTTCTGCTCCCGAGATCGCGCCCCATTTTGCTTTAGGTCGCCGTGGGGAAGAAATGGCGCTCGCGCACCTCGAACGGGCGGGTTATCGCATGGTGGCCGCAAACTTTAGCGCCCCCATTGGCCGCAACACACTCGGCGCTATTGTTAATGCCGAGATCGATGTGGTGGCTTACGATGGACCAACGCTGTGCTTCGTCGAAGTAAAAACCCGCGCGTCTGATAAATTCGCGCCGCCCCAGGTCAACGTCGATCTTCGCAAACGTCGGCAGATTGTGCGCGCGGCCCGCGCTTATCGGCGAATGCTGGGTCTAATGAGCGCGCCTTATCGCTACGACGTCGTCGCAGTGGTTTTGCCCATTCAAAAGGAAGGCGAACCTGCGAACAAATCACGTATTGAATTATTGAAGAATTTTTGGACTGAGGACGTGTTGCGCAAACGAAATTGGCACGAGCCGTACTGGGATTGAACTGAGCGCGGACATCCTGTCCGCAATTGTTTGGCGAGCTACTGCTCCGCTGGTATTCAAGACAAACCGCGCAGTAGCCCGACTCTAAACGGGTTCGAGTTGCTATGACAGGTCTTGAACGTTACGTAGGCCAGGTGCTCGACGAAAAGTATCGCCTCGAGCGACTGCTGGGACTTGGCGGCATGGGCGCAGTTTATCTCGCCACGCATTTGGGCACGGAACGCTACGTCGCGTTGAAACTGATCACGCCGCAGTTTATGCGGAACGAAGAGTTCGTCGAGCGTTTCAAGCGCGAGGCGCGCGCCGCCGGCCGCCTGCGCCACCCCAACGTCGTGGACGTCACCGATTTTGGCTTCGCGCGCGTGGGCGCTGAGCGCGTCGCTTATTTAGTCATGGAATATCTGGACGGCTGCACTTTGAGTGTGGTGCTCGCCGAAGAAGAACGCCTGCCGCTGTACTGGGCCGTAGACATCCTCGAACAGGTTTGCTCCGCCGTACACGAGGCGCATCAGCAGGGAATCATCCATCGGGATCTAAAACCGGACAACATCTGGCTTGAGCCGAATGCTCTCGGTGGTTATCGCGTGAAGGTGCTCGACTTTGGAATTGCCAAATTGGCGGAAGCCAACGGTGGGGCGCTCGCAAGTGCGAATCAACCGTCGATGAGCGAAGCTCCAACCTCGATTGCATTTTCCGTAGCCGCACAAGCAGCGGGTTCACAGATCGGGCGGCTTCAAATCGCTGCCGATCTGGAAACTGACACGCTGATTCAACCTGCAAACCAAAGCGAAGTCATCGGTGCCCGCGTAACCCAGCAAGTGGACGATGGCGATCGGACTCGTCTCTTTGATCATGGGACACATCGAACGACTGGAGCCGAGCGATCTACTACGGACGAGATGGCCACGGCCGCGACTACGGGCCTGACGCGCGTCGGCGCGATTCTGGGCACGCCTTTGTATATGTCACCAGAGCAGTGTCGCGGCGAACATCTCGATGCGCGGTCTGACATCTACAGCCTCGGCGTTATCGCCTATCAAATGCTGGCGGGAACTCCGCCCTTCACCGGTGAAATGACGCCGGTGATTCGCGCTCACAACGAAAGTATGCCGGCGCCGCTCAGACAGCATGCGCCAAAAGTGCGGAAACGAGTTGCGCGCTTAATCATGTCGGCGCTCGAAAAAGATCCAGCCGCCCGCCCGCAATCCGCCGTCGCTTTCGCGAACGCGTTGCGTGCCAACGCCGACGGGCTGGGCGCGCTGTATCGCCGCGCCTTTGCGCTTTACAGCGAATACTTTCCAAAATTTCTGAAGCTTTCATTGCTGGCGCACATTCCGGTAATCATCGCTACCATAATGATGATTGCGTTCCGCATTACTGAAGGTTACATGAGCAAAGGAGCCAGAATTTCCCTGATCATCCCGCTGGTTTTGTTGCAAGCGATTGCGGGTTTTCTCACCGGGTCGATCATTTCAGGTGTCACCGCGATCATCGTCACGCAATTATCGGTCGCGCCTCTCAAGCCGGTAGAGCTTAGCACTGCCTTTAAAGTAATGCGCCGCCGCTGGCGACCGTTTCTCAACACCGGAATTCGTCTCGCCTTTCGTATCATCCTGGGCTACTGCCTGTTTATCATTCCCGGCATCGTTATGACGGTGCGTTACTTTCTCTGGGGCCCGGTCGTGCTGATGGAAGGATTGCAAAAGAAGGCCGCACGCCAAAGGGCGCGGGCGCTGGCGGCGCGTTCGTGGCGCACAATCATCGCCGTTATGCTGATTCAATTTTTGGTGCCGTCGCTGATTGGCGGAGCGGTGGGAGCGCTTAGTGGGATCAAATCCAACGGTCATGCCACCGTGCAACTGAAGGTCACCACCCAGCTCGCTTCGCTGGTAAATATCTTCGTGTTGCCGTTGCTCGCGATCGTGCCGGCGCTGGTTTATTTGAAGATGCGGCAGTTCGGCGGTGAAACGTTGAACGATGTCCTGGCCCAAATCGAGGAAGTCGAGGGCGTGCACAGCCAATGGCAACAACGCATGCGCACGAAGTTGACGATGAACACACCGCATAGAACTTAGCGGCGTATCTTTCTTCTAACCCTTCACAAATTCATAACTGATGTGCAGAGCGAGCGCGTTTGGCGTGATCTCCGTCCTTACTTCAGTCGCTCGCAAACGCAGGGCACCGCCCGCGGGTTGTACGTTCACGCGCGATGAGAGTTGTTCCAAAGTGAGCAACTCGACCGGATTGTACTTACGATCGATTGTGTTCTGCACCATATTCAGCACTGGCCCATTCGCAAGCGACGGCACGTCGCTCAGATGTATGTCGCGCAAGTGGAAGCGCGCGATTAGCGCCTGGCGCTGTGCATCGAAACTCAGATTGACTTCGGAATCGGCCCAGCCGGAAAACTCTATACAGCCCATCAAGGTAGAGCTGTACGCGCCGGCAAATGCCAGCGGTCCAACGATGCGGCCATTGTCGAAATGGACCGCCGTGCGCACTCCGCTGACTTCACGCTTCAGTTTGATTTCGCTGGCACAACCGCCTTCGCCGTTACTTGAAGACGAGCCGCCGCCAATATTCAAAGGCATCGACGGCTCGCGGAGATTGTCGAACATCGCCGCGAGAAAGGAATTCAGAAACTGCTCGTTGATCGTGATGGTGGCTTCCGCCGCGGGTGAGCTGCTGACGCGACGGCCGCGCGTGGCGGAAGGTTCCTGAGCGTGAACATTGGTCCGGAGTCCAGTAATCAGAAAGGTGGTTGCGATGAAGGCAATGAGAGTCAGGTCGCGCAGTCTGGAAGGGAACTTGCCCCCGCATTCTTTAAGTTGATTAATCATTAGATCAAATCCTCTTGGATAAAAATATCGCTCTTACGGAACCGGGAGCGGTAGCGACCGGATCTTAAGCACAAGTTGAATGGACGCATCCGCTCGCTACTGCTCGCGGTTCTGTAACAACTATCCAACCGGGAGCGG
>Ga0207665_10000750_pt1 | contig 21849 bp, 24 predicted proteins | sample LARL112metaG_FD_184351 | JGI IMG/M metagenome (GOLD analysis project Ga0207665, IMG submission 184351) | Corn, switchgrass and miscanthus rhizosphere microbial communities from Kellogg Biological Station, Michigan, USA - LAR L11-2 metaG... | ecosystem: Host-associated > Plants > Roots >...
TGCTTGGCGCCGGTTTGGCGGTGTTCACCGAAGAATCCATCCGCAGTGCAGATCTCAAGGCGCTCGTTCATTGGATCAATTCGCAACTGCCCTGGTCAGATTTTCCCTTTGTCGTCCTTACAGAGCGCGGCGCCGGCGTTGAACGCAATCCAGCAGCCGAAAGACAGGCGGAAGCGCTGGGAAACGTCAGCTTCCTGGAGCGACCGTTTCACCCGACTACGCTGATCAGCGTCGTGAAAACGGCCCTGCGAGGACGAAGACGGCAATATGAAGCCCGCGCTCGTCTGGAGGCGTTACATAAAAGCGAACGCTACGCCAAACGCTCAGAGGCTGAACTGCGTCGGCTGAATGAGACCTTGGAAACCCGCGTTACAGAACGCACTGCTGAAATCGAAGCGACCAACCGGCAGCTCGTAGCTCAGATCGCGGAGCGCGAACGAATAGAATCGACCTTGCGCCAAATGCAGCGTCTCGAAGCGGTGGGGCAGCTGACAACTGGTGTCGCCCATGACTTCAATAATCTGCTCACAGTCGTTCTTGGCAATTTGAGATTTGTTGAAAAGGATCTTGGAAACAACCTCGAATTAAAAGTGAAACAACGCCTGTCCCACATGCGTCTGGCAGCGGAACGCGGAGCTAAACTCACCGGGCAACTGCTTGCGTTTTCTCGCCGTCAGCTCCTCGTGCCAAAGACCGTCGATCTCAGCGATACGCTGGCGAATATGCATGATCTTCTTCAAAGCACGTTGGGCAACAGCGTGCAGATAAAAACCTCCTTCAGGTCTGATCTCTGGCGTGCCCTGGTTGATCCTAACCAGATTGAACTTGCCGTTCTCAACCTCGCAATTAATGCAAGAGATGCGAGTCAGGTTGGCGACACCGTTACGCTCGAAACCGCCAACGCCACTGTAGGCTCACCGGAAAACTCGCACGAGCCACCGGCTGGGGACTACGTCGTGGTCTCGGTGACCGACACCGGGGCGGGCATGACAAAGGAGGTACTCGCTAAGGCCTTTGAACCATTTTACACCACCAAAGATGTCGGCAAGGGCTCAGGGTTAGGATTAAGTCAGGTTCTCGGCTTCGCAAAACAGTCTGGTGGCGGAGTGCGAATCGAAAGCCGCGTGGGTGAAGGCACCTCGGTGAAGATCTATTTTCCGCGAGCCGTTGGCAGCGACATTACGTTGCAGTCGGAGTCGACTAGCTTGCCCAAGCGCGGCGTTAGAGGGGCAGTTATTTTGCTGGTTGACGATGATAGCGAAGTCCGTGAAGTCACAGCGTCCATCCTTCGGGAGCTCGGTCATGTGGTGATTGAGGTTGGCAGTGGTGGTGGCGCTCTGGATCTGCTGGACCAAAACCCTCACATTGATCTCGTCATCCTGGATATTGCCATGCCGGGCATGAATGGAATGGAAGTCGCTCGACAGGTGCGCATTAAAAGCCCGACGCGTCCCATCATGTTCGTCACGGGCTATGCAGACACATCCGCGCTCGGAGATATTGACGACACACAGGTCGTTAGAAAGCCATTTATCGGCGACGAGCTTGCCGAGAAGGTGCAAACTGCCCTTGCCAAAAGTGCAGGCAACTCAGGCAGCAAAATCATCAGACTTAGGCAATAGCCCCATGTCCTCGAATGTCCGCTTTGGGCCAACAGCGGACATGCCAGCCCTATTCGATCACCTCATCGGCGCGCGCGAGCAGCATCGGTGGCACAGTCAGGCCGATGGCTTTGGCAGTTTTGAGATTGACGACCAGCTCAAATTTCGTTGGTTGTTCCACGGGGATGTCACTGGGCTTTGTGCCTTTAAATATTTTATCCACGAAAGTGGCCGCGCGGCGATAGAGGTCAGGATAGTTCACGCCAAATGAGATCAACCCGCCCGCATCGACGAACTCCCTCGAAGGAAAGATCGCCGGTACGCGGTGCTTTGCCGAAAGCTCGACAATAATTCTTTGGTTGGCCTGAGTGAGAGTGTCGATACCCACGATAACCGCGCCCGTTTTGCGCTTGCCTGCATCATCAATCGCAGTCACCAAATCCGCCGCGCTGCGAACGTCGAAAAGCTGAGCTTCGATACCGTTCGTTCGAGCGATCTTTTGTATCTCGGTCCATTGAGGCGGCTGAGAGCCGTTGCTCATGTTTAGGAGCGCTCCAACCCATGAGAGGCCCGGAAGCATGTCACGAAGAAGCTCAACCCGCTTGCCCATCAAGTCATTAACAAAGGCGCTTAGACCGGTAATGTTGCCCCCAGGGCGGGCGAGGCTCGCAACAACCAGAAGGGGTTCGCCGATCGCTACCATGACAACCGGGATGGTCTTGGTCGCATTCTTGGCCGCAAATGCCGCGGGCGTTCCCCGCGTTGTGATCAGATCAACTTTCTGATTGATGAGTTCCTGCGCAAGAGTTGGAAAGCGATCAGGGTGACCATCGGCCGAACGGTATTCGATTCTGAGATCCCGTGCCTCGACATATCCAAGGGCTTCAAGGCCGGAGCGAAAAGCCTCAAACTCGGTGGCCTTGAGAGTCGCGGCTAGAGTCTCGAGCATTCCGATGCGCCAGACTTTGTTCGGTTGCTGCGCATGCGCGCCAAGCGGCCATGCTGCCGCCCAACCGCCCATAAGCGTGATGAACTCGCGCCGCCTCATTGGTCGCCCCCGAGGATGGGATCGTAGCAACTCCCATCAGTGCTCAGGAAGGGGTCACGTGGAAACCACGCAATGTCCGCTTTACACCCAAAAGCAAATATGTGCGGTGCAATAGCTCATGTCCGCTTGGGCCCAACAGCCGACATTGCGTCACGGATGAAGACTTCAACCAATCAGCTGTTAAGAAACCAGATCGCGGCATTTAGCACTCCAGCGAATGCTACCCAGGCCGCCAGCGGAAGCAGACAAACTGCGGCGAAACCATCAAGGCGAGCGAAAGAAAAGATCGTCGCCAGAATTACAGCGAACTGCGGGACGATGTTCACCAGGCCAAGCAACGGGCTATGGGCCCAGAAAAACATCCACGACCACGCTGCATTGAGGACGAGCAAAAACAAAAACAGGCCAATTGCATAATTCCGGCGCCCATCAGGTGGCCCCTGCACACGCAAGATGCGCCATAGCGCAAACGCCATCAGCGCGTAGAGCGTCGTCCACACGGGAGCAAAGATCCAATTTGGCGGATTGAAAGAGGGCTTTGTCAGACCGGCATACCAAGGGACAAGATTTGGATAGGTCGCGATCTGGCCGATAAACGAGGTCACAGCGACGGCGCCGATAGCAGATAAAGCAAAGACTATATCGCGTTTCAGATTGGCGTTTGAGCCCACCACGTTCCTGCTTCACTCTTCGGCAGTGATCGTTCACTCAACCCCGAATGTAGATATCTACGCGACTGCCTCATGCTTTGCCCTTAGCTCTTTCATCACCGTTTCCGCGTTGTCGCCTACTTTGGCAATCGCCGCTTCAATTTCGGGCTTCGATTTTTTGAAGCGTTTACACCAATACCGCGCCAACTCCTTGCTGGAGATATCGACGCGATTTCGCGCGCTCCTCGCAGACGAAGTTGTCAGCATGACCGGTTGTCCTTTGTGAGTAACCCGACAAGCGTCGAATTGTCATTTGGTTCCCTGAAGCCGACCGAGGAAGGAAGAAGGTCCCGGCGGGTTGTTTGGCAGTTGCTCTCGCCCAGGAGTGACTGCCTCGGAACTGATCGCTGCGCGCGACGTTGGTGCGATAAATAGCTTAGCCGTACAGGAGGAGAGCATGGGCTTTGGTCGAGGTGCATTGCTTTGGCTGTTAGGTGTGCACTTCCCATCATAATTTTATTGGCACTGTTCTGGCATCATTAGGCCACCACAAGAAAGGTCCGTGATGGTTGTTGATGTGGCTCCATCTCATCGCGAGACATCCGCCAAGGGCCAACAGCGGACATCACGGGCTTTCGTTTTTATCGATCGGTAGTGAAATCGAAGCACGCAGCCCGGTTGGAGCAAAGTCCATTTCAACGGAGACATCTGCTTGCGTGGGAAGGACCTTGCTCAGAAGGCGAGAGCCGAACCCTTCGCGCTTTGGCGGAGCGACCGGTGGCCCGTTGCGCTCAGCCCATTTTATATGAACCCTGCGTTCCGTTTCGCCTTCGACGGCCCAGTTCACTTCAAGCACGCCCGCCAGGTCCGAAAGCGCACCGTACTTGGCAGCGTTCGTCGCAAGCTCATGGAAAGCCAGACCAACAAGAACTGCCAGAGTCACGGGAAGACGAACATCCGGCCCATCGAGTTTTATGCGGTGGCCGGTGCCATCGTCGTAAGGCTCAAGCTCGAGGCGAAGCAGTTCATGGATGCTTGCTTCTTGCCTTTGACTCTCGGTTAGAACCGTATGTGTCTTTCCGAGCGAGATCAGTCGACCCGCAAAAGCTTCGTGAAAGTCAGTGATGTTCAGCGCGGAACGTGCGGTTGCGCCGAGAATGCCCTGAACCGTCGCCAAAGTATTCTTCACACGATGATGAAGCTCGCGAATGAGAAGCTGTTGGCTTTCCTCAGTGTGCACATGATCGGTAACATCGCTCCCCTCAACGAAAATTCCAGAAGGTTTCCCGGCTTTATCCAAAATCGGTTGATAAACGAAATCGACGTAACGCCGTTCTGTCTGATTGGTCGGTTGGGCTTGCAGCAATACCGGCAGCCTCCGACCGACGAAGGGTTCGCCGCTGGCGTAAACCTGATCGAGCAAATCAAAAAAGCGCTGGTCCGCTAACTCCGGCAGCGCCTCACGTATCGTCTTGCCGATGACGTCGCGCTGGCCAATGAGTTGGCTGTAAGACGCATTCGTGAACTCGAAAATATGCTGTGGCCCCCGGAGTATGCACATGAACCCAGGCGACTGATGAAATAGCTGCCGCAGGCGGATGGTTTCGTCAGCAAGTTGAAGGTTGGCCTCTCGCAGCTGCTCGGTGAGAATATGTTGCTTGGTCACGTCGTTGCAGACCACAAGCACGCCGCCAACCTGGTCCTCGATATCGATGGGACTAAACCCATAGGTCCACCATACGTCCTCGCGCCGACCGTGGCGCGTTACCGGCACGAGCTGGTCGACGTGCCAAGTGGCGCCGTTGCCGGCCATGACGGATTCAATCTGCGGACCGATGATGTCCCAAATCTCCGTCCAGCAATCATAACCGCGCTGGCCCAACGCACTCGGATGACGTTCCGGCCCCATGGTTTGCCGGTACGCGTCGTTATAAAACTGAATCAGTTCAGGCCCCCACCAGATGAACATCGGGTGTTGGCTGGTGAGCAAAAGGCGAACCGCGGTTTTCAGGCTCTGCGGCCATCCGGCGGGCGGCCCTAGAGGTGTTTTGGCCCAGTCATGGGCGCGCGTAAGTGCCCCCATCTCGCCGCCACCGCGAAGAAAATCATGGCTTGGAACATCATCGATCGGCAAAGACAAACTCGATTTCTCTACTGTCGCCTGCCAGATTGCTCCCTTCTCTAAGTTTATTGCAACTGGCCGAAAGCATGCCGATCGGGGAACTGCGGCAGGAGAGACGGACATGAGCGATGCGCTAGCGATTCCCGATAAAGGTAGACTTCCGACACGAATAGGCGCACCCTGCCTCAATCATCGGCAGCGGCTCAGCCCAGGCGCCGGTGACTGAGAGACTCCGCCGCGCTCCCGCCTGCGACAGGAAGGCGGGCACACCGTGCACCGTTCACATATATTCGATCCCAAGATTCACCAATCGGAAAACGTCGATGCTTTGTCTGCGGCGTGCCGTTGTTTCTTGCGCGGATCAATCCGGCTGACAATCCAGATCATGACGAGCGGACGTTCGAGTGGTCGAAATGCGGCTACGGCGAAACGTTGGCGCTGAAGTTCAGACATCACCGCATCGAATTGGTCTAGGCAAGGGAAGCGTTTTGAAAAAAGTCGAACAATACCGCCAGTATGCCGCTGAATGCCGCGATATGGCACGGACGGCTCCATTCGATCATCGCAAACAACTGCAACAGATGGCTGAGACTTGGGAACAGCTGGCCCAAGAATGCAGAAAACGCGACGACGCCAATAACGACAGGAAGGGCCTGGTCATTGAATTTGTTACGCCAAGGCCAAAAGGCAGGTCGTAACTGTCGACCCGCGATTTTTCACGCAGCGTTATCAGGTGAGCATGTTAAGCGCTCAGCATGATTTCGCCGTAAGGCGGGCGACATGAAAGGTGTACAAACTTATGCAGAAATCCGATTGGTACCGTGATCGGGCTGCTGAATCAGATCGTAAGGCACACGCTACGACCAAGCCGACCACGCGTGATCGTCACATAAAAGATCGTGACGGCTGGCTAGAGATCGCCGCGTCCATAGACGCGTCAGATGTGAATCGAAATCAAACAAAGTCTGCCCCGCTTTCGCCAAAGACCGCGCGAGTACCACCTTCAAGACGATGACTTAGGTGGCCTTCTTTCCATCAAGGAGCTTCTTTCTTGCGAGGTTTCGCGTCGCCCCGGTGTTCTTGCGAGCGACGTTGCGAGCGCGGCGGATCGCCTTGATATCGCCCGGACGCGTACTTACATATATGTTGACGTTCAATTCTGTACTTAGGTCCGTTTGTCACCAGACGTCATGCCGGCGATACTGGTTATTGCCGTAGCAATGCTGCACTAGCGGCCAGCGTAGGTTTCTCTCACAGCGGGACGGCTGCCCGCAGAAATGCAGTTATGCGCATCTTCATTTTCAAGTCGGAGACAAGCCCCGATCTGCGTGCGTTTTCAGACGATCAAGGTGGCCATAAGCTGCCGGCGCAATTCCGGCCATGGCATGCGATTGGCGTAGTCCGCCCGGAGGCAATGCCGCCGCATAATCTGGATCGCGGTCTCATTGAGGCATCGATCACAAAGTCCGGTTTCCAATTGTGGCGAACGAAAAAGTGAATGCAAAGAGCAATCTTGTTTCGGCAGAATAGTCTGGAGGTTGGCGTGGACAGTTTCGATTACAATGCACCGGCAGAATTATATCCCGGGCGCAATCGCAAGAGCGCAAAGAAGTTCAGTTATCGCCGCTTCGAAACTGCAGCCGACGCCATTCGGTTCGCGGTCGAGGAACTGCCCGAAGCGTTGTTACTCGGCGCGTGCATCGAGATTGACGAACGGCGTCTCAGCTACAAGGACATTCAGGCACTCTACGCGAGTGAGCAATATCCACTCGAAAAAAGGAGTTTTGCGTGAATATAAAGAAGCCAGCTCTCGGGATGAAAGAGCCGACTGTTGATCAGGCTGCGAGCAACGATACGCCCAGGCCTAAAAATACCTCAGCCAGCACCATTCCGTCCGAGGGCTACGTTCTCGAGATCGACGGAAAGCTCAAATCGGAATTCCCGACTTCGGAAGCGGCCATGAAATCAGGCCTGGAGCTCAAGAAAAAATACCCGCAAATCCAGATCAATGTGTACGACGCAAAAGAGCGTGCGCGAACGCTGGTGGATCTCACCGAGAAATCGGTTTAGGCGGTTAAATACAACGAGGATAACTCTCGAGAAAGCGCTGCAGACGTCTTACAGCGGGCGCGCATTGGCTTATAGCTAATGAGAGTATTCATCGAGCTTTGGTGAGCCATGCCTGACAGACTTTCCGATGAGGACGTTAGCCATCAAATCCTTGGCGTCTTCGTGCGCCATCGGGTACCCGCGTCCGGCACACTGCGGCGCAACTATTTTTCGGATGTGCGGGACGGGGATTTCAAAAGGGGGATCGACAAGGCGGTCGCCAACGATTGGATCACCATCGATTTGCGGGACCGCTACCGTTATCAACTCACGACAACGGGTTACGCCGTAGGACAGGCGATTGATCGGGGCCCATAAGCGGACCTGGTCTAGCGGTCGCCGTCGAATTCGAGCGCATCAAACCCAACGTGGCGATCAACGACATAAATCAATCCCCGCTGGTCGAGGACCACATCGTTGCTTTGCGGCGCTGAGCGCCCGCCTGCGGGCTCGGGGATGAAATAGCCGACTTCGCGCGGGGCCGATGGGTCTGCAACGTCGACAACGCGCAGGCCGGCGCTGAACCACACTGCAAACACGAGCGTCCCGGCCATGCGCTCGTGAAACTGATGCGCGCCAAAACGCGCGCCCGGCGTACGAGCGAATGGCGAATCGAGTTCGCTCACCTCGAACAGCGAGAGAGGCTTTACACTCGCATAATCGCTGACGTCGAAAATCGACATGCCGGCATGTGGCCGACCGCGCCGCGCGTGCTCTTCATTCGCACTCTGCGCCTGGTCCTCTTCATCGATAGCAATCGCAATTCTCTTGCCGCCGAGCTTAACCGGCACTGGCATCACGGTATGCGTAGGCTCCGGAAATGGCGGATGATAATTGAAGGACGCGACCGTTTTTGGCTTTCTCAAATCGGCAATATCAATGATGCGAAAGCCCCCATGCCAGCAGCTCGCCCACATCTCCTCGCCGAACCGCAGCGCGTGGTGGAGGCGGTGGCGTTTGCCGGACCATGAAGGCTTTTCCCCCGCAGCAACATTCTGTCCGGGCATCCACCAACGCGAAATTTCGGCAGGGTTTGTGGGATCGTGCATGTCATAAATGACAAGGATGTTGCCAACGAAGCCCTCCATCTCGGTCGAGATATAGGCGTAGCGCTCGTCCATATCGAAACGATGCACGCCGATCCCACCGGTCAATTGATGATGCACAAACCTGGGCTTTGACGGGTCGGACACATCGTAGATGCGAAAGCCGCCGTTGCGGTAAGGCTCCAATTCGGCAGCCTCGATCGCTTCAAGATCAGCGTCGGTGACGCCAAGTTTCTGCGCCAGCTCCGCCCGGGACGGCGCGCGACCAAGGACATCTTGCAGCTCGCGTCGCGCGCCCGGCAATTGCTCGGCGCGCCGCCCGACCGGCGTCGGATTTCGCTCGTGGTTCACGACCATCAGATCGCCGGTGACTCGCACCTTGTGGCTGTGCGAAGCCGGATCGTCGAGCGTTACGGTGCTCACCAGACGCGGTTTTTTTGGATCCGAGATATCGACGATCGATGTGCCGAGGTTTTGCTTGTTCGGGATGTGGCCGACATAGGCATAGTTGCCCGCAATGCTCACCTGCCCCGCCCCGGGCAAATCAAGATGCCCAAGCCGCCGTACATTGCGGGCCAGTGCACCGTTCCGTCGATCCGCCGTCTTCATGGCTCTTTCCTGCGCGTGTTCCTGCCGAGAACCGGTTCCAACTTTTCTGGATCACGCGCTATTTATCCAGCGTAGCACCGGAGGCTTTGACGATCGCAGTCCATTTCGGGATTTCGCTATTGATGTAGGCGCGGAATTCCTCCGGCGTGTCACCAACGATGTCCACGCCAAGCTTGCCGAGTGAAGCCTGAACGCTCGCGTCGTTCAAAGCCTTTACTGCCGCGTCGTGCAACACTTCAATGACTTGCGGCGGCGTGCCCGCAGGCGCGACCAGTCCATGCCAAGTGCTCGCATCGAAACCTTTCAGACCCGCCTCGTCCATGGTCGGCAGGTCGGGCAAAATCCGCGTGCGCTTGAGTGTCGTCACCGCCAGTGCACGCACGCGTCCGCCTTCGATATGGCCGATGACGGAAGCGGCGGTGGCAAACATCATCTGGTCGTGACCGGCGATGACATCCTGCAAGGCGGGCGCCGCGCCCTTGTAAGGCACGTGGACGATATCGATCTTTGCCTCCGACTTGAACAGCTCGCCGGCAAGATGCGCGGCCGCGCCGTATCCGGACGACGCAAAATTGATCTTGCCCGGTTGCGCCTGCGCGAGCGCAATGAGCTCGTTAAGCGAACGCGCCGGGACTTCCGGATTGACCACGAGGATGTTGGCTTGCGTGCCAACCAGCGTGATTGGAGTGAAGTCTTTCTCAGGGCTGAAGTTAAGACGTTTGTACAGCGATTCATTGGTGGCAAGGATGCTGTTGTTGCCCATCAGCAGCGTGTAGCCATCAGGCGCCGCATGCGCGACAGTTTCGGCCGCGAGATTGCCACCCGCCCCCGGACGATTCTCGATGACGAACGGTACGCTGAGCAATTGCTCCATCTTCTTGCCGACAATGCGGGCGAGTACGTCGCTCGGGCCGCCGGGCGTGAACGCCACCACCAAGGTAACGGCGCGGCTTGGATAGTCTGCCGCGCCCACAGATGGGCTGATTGCAAGCAGGGCTGCAACGCCAAGGAAAAGAGTCCGAATGCAGATCAGCAAAAAGGACATACTCACTCGCCGGCGGCTGCACCCGGTGCAGCCGTAGATTCTACAGTGTGAACGTCGTCGCGTCCCGTTCCCCAGACCAGCTCGCCGCGTTCGACCATGTAGTTGACATGCGCCTGGATCTCGCTGAACGCGAAACTCATCTGGTGCGGATCCAGCGGCCGCCGAAACACGAAGGGCACAATCTCGGCAGTCGTGCGTGGTATTCCCCGGCAAGCTGCCGCAATGGCGGCACAGCGCTCTTCGTGATGGCGAATAAGTTCAGCGCACCGGACTTGCGGCTGCCGGAAAGGCAATTGATGCCCGGGCAGAACCAAGGTGTCTGACGGCAATGAGGCTTGCAGGCTACGCAATGAACGTAAGTAGAGATCGAGAGGATTGCCCTCGGGCTCGACTGCCCAGACGCTGATGTTTGGCGTGATTTTCGCCAGAACCTGATCTGCCGCGAAAAACAATTTCTCAGCCGGGCAATGGAGCATCAGCTGTTCGGGCGCATGGCCATCACCGCTCAGTACCTCGAATGTGCGGCCACCGATGTTGAGCACATCTTGTGCAACAAGCCGACGGAAAGTCGGCGGCAAGCCGGTGACCATTCTGAGATAGCTATGGCCACGCGTCGCAACCTGTGCCGTCGTTTCCGCATCAAGGCCGTGGCGCAGATAAAAATCCCGATAAATCTTGGCATCGAGTGCGCCCGGGCTGAGCGAAATATTGACGCATGAAAGATACGCCGTTTGACTTGTCAGCAGTGGAACGTCGTAACGCTCGGCGAGCCAGCCGGCGAGACCGATATGGTCGGGGTGAAAATGCGTCACGATGAGGCGCGTGAGGCGCCGGCCGCGCAGAGGGCCGTCGAGGAGCCGTTGCCAAACGGCCTTGGTCAGTTCGTCGCCGATGCCAGTGTCGATGACGGCCCAGCCGTCGCCATCGTCAATGAAGTAGACATTGACGTGGTCGAGCCGGAAAGGCAAAGGCAACCGCCCCCACAACACGCCCGGGTGGACCTCAACCAATTCATCGGGTTTTGGAGGCGCGGCGAAGGGAAAGTGCAGTTCCGCCTGATGGTGTGAGTCGAGCACGTCCTTATTCTCAGTCTGCGTTCGTTAGCGCTTTTCGTAGTTTGAATTTGCAAGCCCGGTCAAGCAACCAAAGCTCACAATCGGCACCATAGCCAGCAGGGCTGGCAGCTCTCTTGTCGCGGAACAAGAGGGAAATCGCGCACTAGAATTTTTCCAACCAGGGCCGCATTTCCATTTCCGACGTCCAGGCGCTGCGCGGCTGGCTCAACACACTCCAATAGTTGGCCGCGATCGCATCTGGATCGAGCAACGAGTCGGGCTTGTCCGGCGGCTCGGTTCGCACCGCGCTTCGAATGCCGCCGTCGATCACGAAGTGCGCGACGTGGATGCCATGCGGCGACAATTCACGCGCCATGCTCTGCGCGAGGCCGCGCAATGCGAACTTTCCCATCGCAAAGGCCGCTGACTGCGCATAACCCTTCACACTCGCTGATGCACCGGTGAAAAGAATGGCGCCGTGACGGTTGGGAAGCATGCGGCGCGACGCCTGTTGTGCAACGAGAAACCCACCAAAGGCGCTAACAGCGATGGCTTTGGCAACATCAGCGGGGACCAGGTCCACAAATGCGCCACGCACGCGCGCACTTGCATTGTAAACAACAACGTCAGGAGCGCCACAGTCCCGCTCGACATCAGAAAATAGCTTCGTTAGGTCGCTCAAATCGGTCGCATCGCAAGAATAGGCCGTGGCACCGGTTTGTTTGCAAAGCGCGCCAAGCTTGTCAGTCTCGCGCGCCGCTAACGCAACGCGGATGCCTTTGCTTGTGAAAAGTCTGGTCAACGCGGCGCTCAGGCCCACGCCAGCACCAACGATCAGCGCTGTTTTGTAGGTAATGGTGTCCATACATATTCTCCTTCAGCACACGCAATTTATCCTGTTTATCTGAAATTCGCGGCGCAGGAGGCGATATCTGCCATGCGTTGGGGCGAAAGTGGCAATCACTATCTATTGACCCCGCCTTGTGCCCTCACCCGCTTTCACTGATGCTGACCGCCGTCGAATGACAGCAATCCTATGGGAGAATGACTATGCTGTTCATCATGTCCATGAACTTCACCGAGCGCGGTATTCGCGAAATCAAAGATGATCCAAAGCGCGCGCAGGCGGCAAAAGATCTTGCCAAGAAATGCGGTTGCGAAATCAAACAGGTCTATCTCACCTCAGGCGAATACGATCTCATGCAGATCATCGAGACGGCCAGCGAGGACAACATCGCCAAATACGCGCTGGCCAACTGCAGCCTTGGGTTTGTACGCACGCGTACCGCGCGCGCCTGGTCGTTGGACGAGATGACAAAGATCGTCGCCGAACTGCCGTAGGCGCCGTCGCTCGCAGGGCGTGCCCGCTTGACTTCCAATAGCGGACACGGGCGATGCAGCACGGATGTCCGCTAAGGGCCTAAAGCGATCCCTGCGGCGTTTATCGTGGCTGCAGGAACCTCAAATAGAACGCCCAGAACACCAGGACTATTCCGACGTTCACCATCAACCGCTCCCAGAACCGGTTTCTGAAAAACAGGACATCCACGCTGACCACGATGGCTATCAGCGCGAGCACGTAAAGTACAACGGCTGCCTGTCTTCCCATGCATCCCTTTCCAGTGTGTGGTGCAGCATGCCGCGAGAACTGCGCGAAAAGCCATGCACCGGAATATAAAGTTGCATGGAACCCCCACGAGCGTCAGTCAAATTGAGAGGGTATTGTTTGGACTGGAAAATGATCGCCCGAACATCGGGATATCCATCTCCAAATGGCCGGTGCGCTGTGTTACAGTGTTGTGGGGAGCCATAGTAACGGGGATTGCATGAGCACGACCATCACCGAAACGCTTACAGGTCGAGAACGTGTAACCAGAGTATGCAAATACTTTGTCAGGCGAGTGCTCTTCCCGATTGGCGTTCTCTGCCCGTTTGCGTATTTCTTCCCAAAGATCGCGATCTTTTATCTCGCGTGCGGCGCCTATGATGTCAGCCGCAATACAGGGCTGAACCTCTCGACCCTGCGGCGTTATTTCATCGGCAATGGATTCGGCACCTGGCTTTTGTCACCCTTCAATACTCTGCTCGATCTACTGTCGCTCCCTTACATCAATAAAGGCGTCTATCGACTGGAGGATCTGCCGCCCTCCTATCGAGAAGAGGTGGAGCGCCTGATAACAATCGCGAACGATCAGAATCTTGTCGCCAAGCTGGAAGAGCGCGCGAAAGAGTTTCCGCGAACTATGATTTTCTTCCGGTGGTACGGCATCAATGTGGACACAATCGTCGACATTCCCGCCTTCCATGAACCATGGAAGTACATTCAAACCATCGGCGTTTCGGTATTCAACAAGAAGGTCTCCACTTCAAAGCATTTTGGCTACCTGCGCGCTTCTCTGCGCGTCTTGTACAATCTGAACGACATGAAGGATCGCTCCGCCTACATCACTGTTGGCGACAAGACCAGTTACTGGAGCGAAAACAAGCTGTTTATCTTCGATGACACGCTGCTGCACGAGTCCGTCAACGACACCAACCAGACACGTTACTGTCTGTTCGTGGACATCGTTCGCCCGACGCCATTCCCCGCTTTCATGCGCGGTGTGATTTCAGTTGTTCGGCTGCTGACGCAAAGTTTTAAATTCGTCTATTACAACAACTGGAAAATACTCGAGCGACAATAGAGCCACCCGCCCCGCTCGCACCTGGCGAAGGTGCGCTCATGAAGGCGCGGATCGACGCGCGACAGTTGCGAAATCAGCTTCCCCGCGGATTTACGATCGCGTAGCCGCGAATGGATACGACGTGGTTTCTGGTCAGGCCGCCGCCAGAGTTGCCATCGTGGACGAGCCAGTTGCTTCCCTCAACTCGGTTGACCAGGACCATGACATGGTGGTTGCGCACGGCCACTGTTCCCGGCGCCGGTGAAGTACGCGGAAAGCGCATCCAGTTGGCAGCGCGATTCAAGTCAGCGCGGATATGACCGAAAAGATAGAGGGACGCCTCACAACCACAATATGCGTGCGGACAACCGCTGGGCCTGCCGCCGACTACGGTGCCATTCGCGTCCATGACCATTTGATATTGCTGAAATGCGGACTTTGGCTTGGCCTCGACAGCCACGACACCAAAGCCTGTGATCAACGCCACGAGAAAAATTACGATGCTTCTTATCATGGGCATCTCCATTGATCGGCAATGGCCTAAGAAGGCGATCCCGGAGATGCCGTTTGTAGCTGCGTTTGCCCCTCGGCGACGATTGGTTTAGCTCGGTAAGCTCACTTGGTAAGGTTAAGAGACGCAGGCGTTGAGTGCCGCCCTGTCGGCCGCAACGATCTGACGAAGTTCGATGCGCTGGCGAGACGAAACGCCTAGCAAATCGGCGGTGCGCCAGATGATGTTGCTCTCAAATTCGTTCGCGGGCCCATCAACGTAAATAACCTGCCACATCATTTTTACCACGCGTTGGCGGCCTTGACTGTCGAGCACACCATTGAGCTGCCGGGTAAAATGATAGAGATCAACCGCGCTTCTGGCGGCTTCGGCGGCGCCACGGATCAACTGCGCCACGGCAAGATCGTCGAGACCGAAGTGAGATTTCAGGAGGTCACGAAGCTTTTCCCTTCGCGCATCTGACATTTCACTGTCGACCGTGGCCACACGGGTAAGCAGCGCCGCGGTTGCGAGCTGGCAATCCTTGTCCTCGAATTTTTGTCCTCTCGGATCACCGGCAACGCCCATGAAGAAATCCTTGAGCGATCCAAACATCAATTCCGCCTCGCTACGTTCGAAATTCGCCATCCGAACGATGGCAACCCGCGCCAGACGTGAAATGGCATCGCTCGCTTCCCTCGCAAGATTGCTTACGGAACTTTAATCTCCCAGCCATGAGCCGTTCAGGTCAGCGCGCATAGAAGGAGGCATCGCAGCTTCGGAGATTCTCATGTCGATCGAAGACGAACTTCTCAACCTTGCCAGGCTATGCCGTTCGCAGGCCCGACTAACCAAGGATCGGGCTGCAAAACAATCGCTGCGGAAACTCGGCGACCACTACGAAGGTGAGGCGCAAAGGCTGCAGGAGCAGCATTCCGCGGATTTGCAGAAGTCTGACTAGGTCACAAAGAGTGAAGCGATTCGCTCTATCAGAAAGCTTGCCGGGTAGACCTAGAGCTTGATCGTCTTAAGGTGGCCCGAATCCAGGGCCTTTGCCACCGCCTCGGCTCTCGTTCGAGCGCCGAGTTTCCTGAAAACCGATTCAACGTGAAACTTCACAGTGTGCAGCGAGATGTCCAGCTGCCGCGCAATCATCTTGTTCGTAAGCCCGTCTATAATCCCTTCCAGCACATCGAGCTCGCGCGGCGTCAGCAGTTTTTGAACATCGCTTTCGTCGAGGGCGAGAAAGCCTGGTTCTGTCGCAGCGGGAAAGCGCACGGACAATCCAGCTGCGACCGCGCGCAATGCGGCATCTATCTGATGCGCGCTGGCGTCACGCGGTAGCGATCCTTGTGCGCTCTGGTCACTGTCGCCAAGGATAACGACTGGCCTGTCCTCATTCGAAGGAACAGAAACTCCATCGGCCAAAACAATGTCGGGACGATCGTCGATCTCGACCACTGTGTATTCTGCATCGACGAGTATTTTGCTCAACGTTCGACGACGCAAGGTATCGGGCGCCAACAGTGCCACGCGAAGTTGCGCGCCTGACAGAATTTTGAGAGCGGCGGTCACTCGGCTGGTCTCTCGGCAATCGTTGCTTGTCGTGATGTCACGGCACCGCCGCGAATGAGCCGAATATCGGCATTGCGCCCGATGCTGTCAGCTCCGAGGCGTGCGGTGATGTTGCGCATTCGGCGCGCCGACGCACCGTCGACGCTGAGGATTATGTCTCCGGCTACAATTCCGGCGCCCGCTGCAGGGCCACTTTCGCTCAGCGACATCACCATCAAACCACTTGATTGCCCGACAGCTTTTGCGAGCGCTTCCGGCACGGCGACCGAGCGCAAAGCGACCCCGAGCCAGCCGCGGGGAATCCGGCCATCCTTGAGCAATACCGGGACGACCCGCTCAAGCGTCGCTGCAGGAATGACGAGCACCTGATGGCGCGGACCAAATGTCGACATCCCCAGCAAGCCGCCCGCAGCGTCGAAAACCGGACCGCCCTCCTCGCGCCGTCCGAGTTTAATGTCGAGCACAACCTTTTGTTCGATGCGTCCACCGTGGCTGCTAAACCATTCGGGCCCAACCGAGTTGACCGCGCCGAGCCGCGCCGTCGCGTTGCCGGTGGCGTCTGCTCCGAACGCGATGGCGAGAAGCCCAACTCGAGCGGCAACTGGAACTAGTGCGCTGGCTGAGAGGCGCTGCTCGAGCTTGAGAACAGCAATATTTGTGCCCGGGTCCCGTCCTGCGAGCTTAGCCTTGACCGTCGGCCCGCCGGCCGTTTCGAGTTCGAACTCTTCGCGCTCCGGCAAGGATTGCTCGGAGGTAACCACCACATCTGGCCGCCACGCCGTGGCTGTAATGTGCCGTGCCCCACTCAGACGCACTGCGGCGATTGCTGAGTTTGCCGCGGCACTGCGTTCAACTAAAGCATCTGAGAACTGCGCCAGACTGTTTGCTCGGTCGATCATTGTTGGCTCCCACACTTAGATAGGGAGCAATGTGAGCCATTCCGAGACCGTAAAACCATCGGTCAAATGACCGGGTGGCCACGCCCGTTTTTATCCCTGCGGCGCTAGCGACGACGCTCGAATTTTCTGTGCGTTTTACCCTTCTGCCGCACGGCGAATTCCTCGTCGAACACATGCATATTCGAGAAGAGCTTGACCAACATCTTTTTGAGCCGTTGCAAGTCAGTCTGCTTCATCCCGCGCGTAGCGACCTCCTCGTAATGCGAGGCGATCGGGATGATCCGCTCTGTCATCACACGGCCTTTTTCGGTCAGGTTTACGCTCAAGGCTCGACCGTCTTTGCCAGACCGCCGGCGAACGATGAATTTCTTGCGTTGCAGCGTCCCCAAAAGGCGCGAAAGGGTGGAAATGTCGATGCTGGTGCGCGCCGCAATGTCGCCGAGGCGGCGGTCACCCTTCTCCCATAGCGCGGCCATTACGCGCCACATGGGCAGCGTCACGCCCAAGGGTTCAATATCGCGCGCGAAGGCCAGCCCGATCCTTACGCCCGCGCGGTTCAATAAATACGGAACGAAGTCTGCGAGTGCGAAGCTGTTTTTCATCAGTTCTGCTGGAAAGGTCGCGTTCCCTAGCCCCAGCCGACCAGCTGGGCAAGCGATGCATCGCCTTCGCGTGCCAATGGCTGGAAGACGCCGTAATCGCCGTTCTGGTAAAGCAGCGTCGAGATGTCGTCGCGGATCTTGATCTCTTCAACGTTGCCGAAGAACACGGTGTGTGAACCGTGAGGTACCGAAAGGGATTTGACGCAAGACATCGCCACCTGCGCGTCGAGAAGATAGGGGATGCCGTGCTCATTGTCGTGCCACTCGCCATAAGCGAAGCGATCGGGACGATTTGGCTCGGCAAAATTTCGTGAGACAGCCACATGCTCCGCGTGAAGCACGTTCACGCAGAATCTATGACAGCTCTCCATGATGCCGAACAGCCTGCCGCTGCGGTTGACGCAGACCAGAAGTGACGGTGGGTCGAGGCTGACCGAAGTGACGGCCGTTGCCGTCATGCCGTGGCGCCGCCCGTCCTTGGCAGTTGAGATCACCGAGACTGTCGAGGGGAAGCGCCGCATCGCTGCCCGGAATTGCTCGCCCAGATCGGTCGTCATCATCGCCTCGACATTATTTGCAAATGCAAGTATATTATTTTATCCGGCGATGTCCATGAGCAGCATGGTCGCCAGGGACTTCTCGCAACTGCGAGATATTTGCAGAGGTAAGGCACTGACCTGCTTCGGATCGCTGGACCTACTCTCAACCGTGGAGGTCGTCGCATGGCCGTCAGCGCAATCCAGGACGTAAGGACGCGAAGCTTGGCAAGGCCGAGCGTGGCGGAGCTTATCGAGCGGGCCCGCAAGATTGGCGTAGTCGCTCGCGAGAAGGCCCTTGAGACAGAACAACGGCGTCACGTCTCCGCCGAACTGATCGGCATGATGCGTGACGCAGAGCTCTTCCGTCTCATGCAACCGGAGCGCTTCGGCGGCTTCGAATATGGCTATGACGTCTTTGTCGAGCTCGTCGCCGCAATTGGCGCCGGCGATGGTTCGACAGGTTGGGTCTACAGTCTTGGTGCGGTTCACCCTTGGCTGATCGCCTGTTACCCCGACGAGGCGCAGAACGAAGTATGGAGCCAGGATCGCGACGCGATCGCCGCGGTCTCGTATGCGCCGACCGGCAAGGCGGTGCCGGACAAGGATGGCTATCGTCTGACAGGCCGTTTCAGTTTTGCCAGCGGCGTCGACAACGCCAATTGGGGGATTGTTGGCGGCATGTTGCCTCTCAAAGAGGGCCCGAAGCCAGGCTTCTTTCTCATCCCGCGTTCACAATTTTCAATTCACGATGACTGGTTCACGATGGGACTCGCCGGCACGGGGAGCAAAACCATTGTTGTCGAAGATCAGTTCGTCCCGGCCTACCGCACGGTCACGTTCGCCGACATGCTCATTGGCAACGGACCCGGTACTGCCACCAATTCCAACCCGCTTTATCGTCAACCAATGCTCGCGGTGGTGCCCTATTGTCTCGTCGCACCTGCCCTGGGCATGGCGCGCGGCGCGCTCGAGGCCTTCAAGGAACAAGTCGCGGGCCGCACCACGCGCGGTGCCGTAGCAGGCGGCAACAACAAGATGAGCGAGTTCGTCACCATTCAGATGCGCGTTGCCGAAGCGACCGCTTCGATCGATGCCGCCGGGCTGATGATTCACCGAGACATTCGTGAAACGCTCTCCATCATCGAAAGCGGCAAGCCTGCCGACGTCAATCTGCGAATGCGAAATCGCCTGACACATTCGTTCGCGACAAAGCTCCTGGTCCAGGCTGTCGACGCCTTATTCCTGGCAGCCGGCGGGTCTGCGTTGGGTCTGCAGCATCCGGTGCAGCGATTTTGGCGCGACATCCATTCTGTCAGCTCACACATCAGCCTGAACTGGGATTCGGTGTCCGCAATGTACGGGCAGCACGTCTTCGGGCTTGAGCCAAAGGGTCAATACTGAGCAAAAAAGGCGGGAGGCTACTATGAAGAACGTCGTCATCGCGGCTCTGTTGTCTTGCACTCTCGGCACCGCCGCGAACGCCCAACAGTTTACAATGAAAATATCGTCGCCGACGATCAACGACGCGACCCAGGAATGGGCGAAGGAATTCGCCGCGGGCCTCAAGGCGCGAGTCGGCGACAAGATCAAAGTCGAGTTCTATCCAGCCAGCCAGCTCGGCCAGATTCCGGCGACCGTCGAAGGTGTCGCCATGGGGACGATTGAGGCGGTCGCACCTGCGAGCGGGTTTTTGATCGGGCTCGAGCCACGCATGCAGGTCTTCGACGCGCCCGGCTTGTTCACTGACATGGCCCATGCTCAGCGCGTCTTTGCAGATCCCGCGGTGCGCGCCCGCCTTGCCACCTTTGCTTCGTCAAAGGGCATGCAGATGGTCGCAGCGTATCCGCATGGCCCGCTCAACCTCGTGTCGCACAAACCGGTGAGGAAGATCGCAGACTTCCAGGGTCAGAAAATCCGCGTGCCTGGCGCGGCGCCACTTCAGGTCAAGCCATTCGAAAAGCTCGGCGCCCAGCCGGTATCAATGCCGCTCGGCGAAGTGCTGCCGGCGATGCAAAACCGGACCATTGACGGCCTGATTGCCTCCGCGGCCGTTTTCACTGCCTTTAAGTACTACGACGTCGCCAAGGGAATGACGTCACTCCCCCGATCCTATCTCGTCGTGGCCACAATGGTGAACAGCGACTGGCTGAAATCGCTGGGACCGGAACTGGAAAAAGCGGTTCGAGAGGAGGCCTTCAACGCGCAGCGGAAGGTCGAAAAGTTCGCGATCGATGACGCAGCGCGTACCGCCGAGGTCTGGAAAAAGAACGGCGGTGAGGTCATCATTTTCCCGGACGCAGAGACAAAAGCCTACCTGACCCAGGTGGAATCCATTGCGCCGGCCGTATTGGGCGCCAATCCGACAATGAAAGGTGACTTCGATCTCCTGTCCGAAGCCGCAAAAAGGCTGAATCAGTAAGCATGGCCGAGACACGAAGTGCGCTCGCGCGCTCGTGCGACTCTATCGCATGGACGATCGAGCGCGTTCTCGCCGTGGGCCTGATCGTCGCGATCCTCTTCGACTTTCTTAATGTCGTCGGCCGCTATTTGACTGGCTTTACCCTGACCGGCCTTGAGGAGGTCGAAGTCTATCTCTTGATCTGGATCGCATTCCTCAACGCGGCAGTGGTGAGCTGGCGACGTGAACATTTGCGTATGGACTTGCTGGTCACGGCGATGCCGGGATCAATGCAACGTGCCGTTCACGTATTCGAGACACTCGTCACGCTGCTGGTGACGACGTTCGTGGCCTATTACTCTTTCCTGTACGTGCAGCGTATCTTCCGTCTCGGTGCCGTCAGCGACATGGCGCGGCTGCCAACCTGGATCCCGCACAGCGCCGTGTTCGTTGGCTTTGGCCTGATGGCTTTGATAGCGCTCTACAGTGGCATCTCGCTCTTGCGGCGACGGCAGTCTTGAACAGCAGGCCGATATGACATTCGCGCTTGGGGTCATACCGGTCGTGCTCTTGCTGCTCGGCTTTCCGATATTTCTGGTGCTGCTCAGCGCGGCGTCCGTCGCTCTTGTCTTCTACATGCACATGCCGTTGGCCGCGCTGCATCAAAACCTGTTCGGTTCGATCAACGCGTATGCGTTGCTGGCCATTCCCTATTTCATCTTCGCCGGCGAGTTGATGGGCCGCGGCACCGTCGCGCGGCGATTGGTGGACTTTGTCCAGGATGGGGTCGGCTCTGTGCGGGGCAGCCTCGGCGTCACAACAGTCGGCGTGGCCACGATCTTCGGTGCGATATCGGGCGTGAGCGCGGCTACGGTCGCGACCATCGGCAAGATCATGTATCCGTCGATGATCAATGCCGGCTATCCCCACTCTTTCGCGGCTGGACTGATAACCGCGGTCGGCGCCATCGACATCATTATCCCGCCCAGCATTCCGATGATCGTTTACGGCGCCGCGGCCCAGGAATCGGTACCGCGTCTATACGCCGCCGGCATCGTACCCGGACTGCTCATTGCCCTCATCATTGCCGGCTACGTCGTCTGGCGCGCCAAGCGCCAGAACTTCGGTGAAGGCAAACCTTTCAACGCCAGCCGGTTCATGCGGTCCACGGTGCGAAGTCTTTGGGCACTTGGGGCGCCCGCCATCATTCTCGGCGGCATTTATGGCGGCATTTTCTCACCGACCGAGGCCGCCGCTGTCGCGTGTGTGTATGCGGGTTTCGTGGCAATGGTGATTTTCCGTGAGCTCTCGGTTGGTGAGGTCATCGAGGCAGCAGCTGCGACCGTGCGTTTCACGGCGCAAATTCTCGTCATCGTGGCGTGCGCTGGGGTGTTCGCC
>Ga0207665_10000752_pt1 | contig 21822 bp, 19 predicted proteins | sample LARL112metaG_FD_184351 | JGI IMG/M metagenome (GOLD analysis project Ga0207665, IMG submission 184351) | Corn, switchgrass and miscanthus rhizosphere microbial communities from Kellogg Biological Station, Michigan, USA - LAR L11-2 metaG... | ecosystem: Host-associated > Plants > Roots >...
TATAGAATTGAAAGCTTTGAACCAAGCGGATACAAGGACTACATATCAAAGTTTGAATCGAACTATTGTAGGATTGAAAGACCACCTGGCTTAACATACCCGTTATCGCTTCCTGGGTTTGAATCGAACTATTATAGGATTGAAAGAAACAATCTTCATTAGTTCTTTACTCCCCAACCAAGTTTGAATCGATAGCTTATCACAGAATGATATAACCTTCACTCTTACAGTAACAATATGATCCTCATAGAGGATTCAAACGAGTATGTCCATAGTTAGTCAGATTACAATATTAGTGAACACACAATAGTTAAAAGGATTAGTCTTTAATTTTAGCTGCAACCACAAAATCTGCATAGTTAGCAAGTCACTCAGAATCCCAAGCAATTAATTCATAGAAATATGAGCTAGCATCTATGAATAATCCAACTGCCAGCGAGACTGGAAAGGAAAGTCAAATTTCAGATAATAGAAAGATTGATACTTTGGGCCAAATATGACTTGCCGTGGTGTCTATCATATATATATCACTTGGCTACTTTGAACAAAGGTGCACACTGAATTAGCTCATACCGCCGAACATGCTTTCGTCGGGTCTCTTCAGAAACTAATTGGCGTGACGCTAAGTGTAAGAAAAGTAGAACATAGGGAGAAAGATAGCATTGTATTTATTGATGCTAATTATCTGGATAGTCAGTTAATTGCAAGGGCTCAATCTGATGTTAACCTCCTAATTGGAAATGGAAGGAGAGTCCTGACATACACATTTTCGTCATTGACAGATGCAAAAGAGCGATTTCCATTGATTAGAGCAAACGAATCACGATTAAGGAAAGATGAATCAATAAGAGTTGTTGAAATCGAAGGGCATGACGTTGCGGCCTGCAGAAGAGAACATGCAAAAGATATGACTCAGTGTGGTTTGTTCTTGGTAACAAATGTTTCAAAGGTAGGCAAGGAATATGAAATAAACTTTGTCGTAGAGAGGGAGGCGAGAGACACAGCACTAAAATTGTCCTTAAAACTTGCTAAAATTAGCAGTGAACTAGGAGCAAATGAAAATACAATCGAGGGCACTATAAAAAAATTAAAGAAAGAGAATAAAATGTATCTCGAAAACCTGAAATTTCTAACAAAAGAAAAGCTTCACACTCTTGTTCCGAATACAGAGATAACTAATACTAGCCATATTTATTTTATTAATGGAATTTTCTCAGGATTGCTAGATAAAGAAATCAATTCGTACACGTCACAGAAAATTAAATCTAAGAATACTATAGTTATGATTGCTAACAAGTCGAAGACTTATGACCAGGATCTTGCAAGAATTGTCTTCGCCAGGTCTTCGTCTCTACCTTTTGATTGTGTAAAATTATTTCGTGAGGTAATACCTACGGCCAGAGGAGGAGGAAGGCCGGAATTTTTTACAGGCACCCTAAATAGTAGCGAAGTCAATAATGCAGTTGCTCGCATAACTAAGGTTATCTCTGACTTTGTAACAGATTCAAATCAGTTCATTTTGACGTAACTGATTTGGATAGCCGTTTATTGGTATATCGCATGACTAAGAAGAGAAAACCGGGTCATCTATTCCTAACGATTTAAAGGATCGTAGTCTTTCGATACACGCATAGCAGCTGCCACAATGCGTGTTACCATTTTTATGGCAACTCCAGGTTAATTTGATGGGAACTCCTAATTTTACAGCAAGAATGATTATTCTCTTTCTGCACATGCTACCCAATGGAAGAACTATATTAGTTGGTCGTCTTCCCTGCGTCTTAGAGCCTTCTCTGAAAAGCCTCGTCAATTTTTGCAAGTAGCTCTGCGTTGCATCTCTGAAGAAATGTCCATCATGGCGGTTATGCCCACCAACTATTGAACTTACTCTTAGGTTTTCAGCATAATAGAGTGCAATTGAGTAAAATATCAGATTTCTAGCCGGAATGTATGCCGACCATCGTGAATCAGAATTCTTCGCCAGAGTATCAGAATGTGTATGAAAATTTTCTCTAATGAATGGGACGTCCAATTCTATTAAGTTTCTGATATTAGCCTCATTAGCTATTCTTAGGGCTGCATTTTTTTCACGCTTTCCTCTATCTTTGTAATTAAAAGTTATTGCGTAAACAATAGAGAACCTCTTTTTTGCCCAATACAGACATGTTGCAGAGTCTAGTCCTCCAGAAAGCAGAACTAGAGCTCTTTGCTTGATCATAATTTATTGCTTCTTTATTTCAGAGATTATGTGAGCCCCCTTGTTCACTCCCTCATAAACATATACTCCCAGTGCTTCAATATTTGGTGGCATCTTAGGTGCCATGAGTCGAATAATCTCTGTCGACAGTGTTTCTACTGTGGCTTCCCCATCAAGGAGAAAAGTTGTCTCTTTCGGGAGCTGCAATCTAAATTCACCCTTGGGTCCAGCAAATGAGACCAAGTAGTGAGTACCATCTGCCTTCTCTAGGTATTTCCTACTAATAAAGAACTTGTGGTCTAGAGCTTCGAGTGTCTCTTTTATAATTTTTTTTGCTTCAGCAAAATCAATTACAAGGTTACTGACCATTCTGCCAATTATTTCTACCATAACTGTTGATGTATGACCGTGTAAGATTGAGCACTTTTCCACCATGGGTAATATGTGTGCGTAATCGAAGGCTAAGGAAGGATCCTCAACGAAAATAGAGCTTGTTTGATTATTGTTCGAATCGTAAAAGAAGAAGGAGTCTAGTTCACTTACTTTTGCTGCGTATTTTGATTGACCCACAGCTACGATATTCAAATCTGGCCTAAGACTCCTAATTAGGTTGAATTTTTCCAAATCCATATCAGATTCAACTATTTCTAGATATTTTTCGCCAGCCTTGAAGTCGATATTGACTTTGGTATCACCATCCAATGCTAGCTCGAAATTGTACAAGTATTCGTGGCCCAGAACAGAAAGCAATTTAGAAATAGATAATTCGGTTCTACTCCTTAACAAATTGCCACTATCATCAATGTACTTCAAATCTTTTTCGAGCGCTACTCTTTCCATTGAAATTTTCCTATAAGGATCTGGTTAGCCCATATATCAGTTATTCTATATTTGGTTTCGCGTAAGTACAAATTCATTCAATTAGCTTATCTTATGGACTACGCAGCATAAATGGATTTTATATTATGATTCAGGCTAACCTTGTACTAGATTTCACACTGAAAATAAAATCAATTTCGCTTACGTTGTCTTCTCTGGTTATTTTTGTGCAAATTGTGTTGATTTGCTATTTGTCTGCTTATTCTATTTGACAGACAGAAGTAATAGCCAATGGATTGATGGTTATTGCTGTCCATAATATATCTGAATTCTTTGAATAATTCCTCAGGCTTTGTAAATAAACATCCAATAAGACTGCTATTGCTAGGCGCAACGTATTTCAATTATTTAAGCAATATGAATCTGTTCCTGAAGATGTCCATTTGAGCATGATGCTTGATCCTTACAGAATGATATTAATCGATTAGAATGCGTAAACTGAATATATTCGAAATTGGGGAAACAAAATCAAGAATCTGTGTACAAATAGGTATTTCGATATTATATAACGAATCACAGATAAAGATGGAACCTTGTTTCGAAGCGATACATACTCGGGTTTGTTTGTCCTTTTTGCCATCTTCTTTTCATGTTTAGCACAGTTGGTCTAATACTAGATTCGATTCTGATAATTGTGTAGTATCGCACTAGTCGAAATATGTGTTGTCCTGTATGCCTCTACATGATTATGGACATCTAAAAAATTGGTTATAGAGCTATTTAGTCTAATAGAATTAGAAGCATTCATAACTTATGAAGCAGAATTTTCGGATTGAAGAGTGCAACCAGAATAAATAGCACATCAGATCTACTCCAAATATGGCATTGGCCAATTATGACAGTAGTAGCATTTCAGTCAAATTACATTCGATGGCCTTCATTCTTATCTTTATTCTTTCTGGGCCTGTTAGTGTCGCATTATCAAGAGAATAACTAAACATGCGAAGAGTGACCTAATATTAAGAAGTAGTGACTGCGATTAATTTATTGTCCCTTCAGTGTTTTATAAGGTGAAGCAACCTGTGTGTACCTGTAGATGGCGCAGATACCCTAGTTAGTTACAGGACTCATCCAGTAGAATGTAATTTATTGGTTTAACGATATCCTTTTTTTGATACTTAGAAAGGAAAGATAACTAAATCCCTATAAGGAAATACTCTACTAGCCTAGTAACGAAATATGGACTATTATCGGCTACCCAAAGAGTGACATAAATCAGGTTAGTGACTTAGATCGCATACTGATTGTTCCACCATGTAACCTGCTGCATAAATGACTGGGTAATACGTCGTCTGGAATAGACAGGCATCCTTAACTATTCACCAAACTAGAGACGGCATATATTGGGTAATAGCTTTACAAGAGGTAGACGTTATGGTAAAATGAGTTCTTGTGGTTTAAGCTATTTTATGACGATATATGTGTCTACCTCGCAATGTTGTAGAACATCGTGTTATTCCCAAGGTGCGATACATCCAATATGGGATATAGTACTGACTATGGTATTGGCTAGGATCAAATTGATTGCACAATATCACTATAAATCTTCAATCCAAATATACTGAATAAGTCGTGACGGAATTAATTCCCTATTGATCATTTGATTGGATTTTTCATCTTTATAAAAGGTAATCGTGATGAAGTCAGCCACTATCTGAATATTTATCACTTCGCAATACACTTCAGACCTAGCTGCATTGAATTCTACTACCCTCTCCCTGAAAGGCTTCTTAATCCCCTTAGACAAGTAGTGAACAATCGCATTTCTTACCTCCAATCCATGGAATTTAATTGCCCTAGTTCTGACGTTATTCACGAAATTTTGTAAATATTCACATATAATAAAATGTTTTTCTCAAACATGTTTTTAATAAAGTAAAAAGAATGATTCATTTATCCCACTCTCGTTAATAACGCAAACAAAGCCAACTCGGCTTTTCCTAATCGTTTATTATTTGAAGAGCTAACATTCATGTTCAGCAACGTAGATATAATTAATATTGCCTTACACTCGTAGTATAATTATATCTCAACTACCTTCAGAGCAAAGCTGCAGTCTGTCATATGGCTTGATTAGTTAATAGTTATCCAGAAATGGCCTTCTATCAAGAAGATTTAGCCGACTGCCTGGCTGTTATTAGTTTTAGTTAACTTAGGGCCTTTACTGTCAGTATCTTGATGTCATAAACGCCATTTACATTGATTCAAGTGTGTAGACAAGGATCAATCATGGAGAGCATTTAACAAAAAGTTGTAGTATTCGCTCACAAGCACCATCGGCTAGTTCTAGCTCCAAAATGGTAATGCTAGATTATATCTATCTTTAAGCATCTAGATTTTGGATAGTGGGGTATTTATCTCCTTTTATAGATCAACTAAGCGGATATGCCTATTCTTCCCATTGATTCTGGACGATACGGAAGTACTGAAATGAGAAAAATTTTTGAGGAAAATACCAGGTTAAAATATCAACTCCAGTTTGAGACCTCAGTTGCGGCAGCACAGGCACGGATTAGAATGATCCCTAAAAGGGCTGCTGAAGAAATTGACAGGATAGTGATATCTAATCTCGTCAATTTAAAGAGGATAAGAGAATTAGAATCCATCAGCGAACATGATACAGCAGCTTTGATAGAAGCCTTAAGCGAGCAATGCTCCGTAAAAACGCGCCCGTGGGTGCACTACGGTTTGACTAGTAGTGACGTTGTTGACACGACTATCTCCATGCAACTCCATGATGTATTCAAGATCATAGAATCCAAAATCCTGACGCTAACTGACAGGTTGTTACATAAGGCTCACGAATTTGATACCCAGCCAGCCGTAGGTAGAACTCACGGCCAACATGCTAGTATTATTTCCTTCGGACTTAAATTTGCCGTGTGGGCCTCTGAAATGACAAAACACTTAGAACGAATAGAGGAGGGAAAAAAGCGATTCTTAGTATGTAAAACCTTAGGGGTTGTAGGGACAGGATCATTAATGGGAAATCGTGCACTCGAAGTACAAAGATTAGTATCACTCAATCTGCACCTCTATCCGATTGATGCTAGCACCCAAGTCATTTCACGAGAAAGATTTGCCGAGATGCAATTCATCATTGCACTCATTGGTTGCACGCTAGACAAGATTGCAACTGAGATTAGGAACTTGCAGAGAACTGAAATAGGCGAGTTAGCCGAGCCATTTAGAAGTGGGCAGATGGGAAGTAGCGCAGTTCCTGTCAAGCGAAACCCCATTAAGAGCGAGAGGGTTTCATCGCTTGCTCGCCTACTCAGACCGCTCGTAATAGTCTCAATGGAAAATATTCCCTTATGGCATGAAAGAGATCTGACAAACTCTGCAAATGAGAGGTTTACTATTCCGATGGCACCTATATTATTAGATGAGATGCTTAACTTGATTACTAAGGTAATTTCTGAACTAAGAATAGATAGGGAAAAAATTGCGGCCAATATAAAAATAACTAATGGGAATATATATGCAGAATTTGTACTCGATGAATTAATAAAGAAAGGTGTGCCTAGATTCGAAGCATATAGAGACATACAGAGAATAGCCTTCTCCTCAACCGGTTTGAATTTTTTTGATGCCATTAGACAGGATCCAAAGCTATCTAAATTACTCAGCGAGAAGGAACTAGCGACAATATTTAACCCTCGCGATCACCTTGCCGCTTCATCCAAGATAATCTCTAATGTCTCGAAAATGGCCAGGCAATTTCGTAGGAATATAAGCATTAATCCCATTCAATCGCGATTCAAATAAAAAATATATCAATATCAGATTCATGGGTTTTAAATCTATTTCTTTGTATTTTATAGATATTAAGAATAATTCGTTGAATAAGCATTCCTGTACATTGATAACGTTTGTCCGAACACAAACTAGGGCAGTACAGCGTAGTGGCGTTCGAGGAGATTTATCTAATATTAGAAAAATAGTTGTCAGTATAAAAATAATTTAAATTAGCTGACTTACTGATTGAATAGACTTGAAATCCCAGTCTCCCTGGTGTTTTAATAATATGTTCGATACCGCATATCAGGTATAGGTGCACGTGAGTCTGAGACAACACAAAAAGAATGCAAAGGCTATATTGCTTAGAATGACTTAAGTTGTTATAATTCTAACTATTAAATGACAGAGTAAATTACCCATTTACATGATCTTAAGCTGAATAAGTAAATTACTGTAAGTCGAGCCTGTATCTCACGATTAATAAGATACATAGGTGAATTGAGGTAGGGATATAATATGAGGGGTATTATCTTCGATTTGGACGGTGTATTAATCAATTCTATGCCTGTACACTTCGTAGCTTGGAAAAGTGCCTTCAAAGAGATCGCCAGTGTTAATGTGAACGAAAGAACGGTATATCTGTTAGAGGGCATGCGCGGAATAGACCTTGTAAAAAGGGTATTAGAATTGAACAATATTGACGATACCAGTTTAGCTCAACAGGTAAATAATAGAAAAAGTGAAATTTTTAGAGTCCAATCAAGAAATCTTCCAAAGCCCTTTATTGGAGTTCACGAGCTGCTAGAGGAATCAAAATGTCTTAAATCTGTTGTTAGCGGATCTAATAAGGAAGACGTTGACGCTCTTGTAAAGCAGTTCAAAAATATTGAATTTGATGTTATTATCACTGCAGACGATGTTAGTGTAGGTAAACCTGACCCATTGGCTTTCATAACAGCGCTACGAAATATGAATGTGGACAAGGGGCAGGCAATAGTGATTGAAAATGCTCCGTTGGGTATAGACGCAGCAAATGCCGCGGGTATACAATCATTAGTTGTATTGAATAATAGTCCCTTAGTGCCAAGAGACTTTGAAGGAAAGATTGAAAAGAGTAGAATTCTTAAAGATACTCGGTCGGCTTCTATTCAGTTACATGATTGGTGTGGTTAGTCCTCGGATGGATTAAACTGCGCGTAGTTCAAGTTGGCAGACTAATTCGAAATCAATAAATTAAGACAGGATACTAAACATGGTTTGACAATTTAATAATTATAATTACTTGTTGCTGCATGAACTTAAATGTCTACGAAAACAAGTTTGTTGATCTTTGGCATCGTGGCAATGAGTGTGGCTCTAATCGCCGCGGCTAGTTTGACTAATTTAGCAATTGCAGCAAAGACGGATAATAATGACGATGGAAAGAGTAAAAGTGATAAGGGCAGCGGCAGCGGCAGCGGCAGCGGCAGCGGCAGCGGCAGCGGCAGCGGCAGCACATCATCTAATGATAACCAACTAAGTAAGAAGCAGGTAAAGGAGATATCCAGTTGCATCAGTGATGCAAATAAAGGGCCCGGCGGTCTTAGCAGCAAGAAGGTCCGAGACTGTTATGATCAGACAGTTGGACTCCCGACGTCGACTGCAGGCTCAACTCTTCCAAGCCTTTCAAACACCAACACTAGTAGTACAAAGTAGGCAGTACTATCCATTTTTTTATAGAACTGAAATCAACTATAAACAATCACCTATTTTCTCGCATGTAACTGATTCTAACTACGAAACAGTTTACCTTTAGAAGTATAGGCTAAATGGCGAAATAATATTGAACTTACTTAGACTTTGGATAATCTAGAATTGGTATCAGTAAATACCAGACTGAAATTGAAAGACAAGGAAATGATGAGTCAATATGCTAGCAGGAGTTATAGCAAGCTTGAGATTTGTATTAATAACAATATGCCGTGCTGCGGTCAATACTCGTTATCTGACGGCATAATGTAAAATATTATCCTGTAAACTTCTCATTAACCCCCACCGGTGTTGTCAATACTGGAATAACGATCATTCATATGACTCCGTGTTTCTAGCGATCATTCATATGACTCCGTGTTTCTAGCTTTTAATATACATTCGTTAACTCATATAGATTGTATCAATTTTAAACTTGAGCTAAATTCAAGAATTCGTAGCAAAATCAGCTTTACGTCTGATTAGCAAACGCTTTTTATGGTAAAGGATTGTTAATAGAATAGTATTCGCGTTAGCAATCGAGGCTTGGTATAAAAAATGAAACTATCTTGATAGGTCGACCATGGACCAGTCATGATTAGAATAGCGATTATTTGTAGATATCTCCTGCCAAATCAAGATACAATAGAATCATCTACATCAATATAGACATTTGATTAAAATCCCCTTTGATTTGACCAAAGTAGAACTTGCAAACGCAGAGATAGAATATATCCATTTTTTTTGCATATTTCTGACAGCCATATGCCTCGGGCTATAATATCATTCCTATTATTTCCCTGTGGAACTAGGATTATCTTACCTGCAGGTATTCGGTATTTTTCTACAAGATCTTGAAGCTCACGAAGATCATCGGAATCGTTTATGACATACTTGAAATAACATTTCGAATGATTACTAAAAAAGAGATAGCAACTTTCAATTTCCCTCGATCTCATATCATTTATGGAACTAGCTAGTTTAGGTGAGACATTCCATTGGTCAATCAGCTGATCGAAATTTTCTTCTGGTAAAATAGTGCAATTTGTCTCAATTTCGATGAAGTAGCCCAATTCTTTAATTTTCTTAATCAAGGGCAATAATTGTCTCTGTTGGATCATTGGTTCACCTCCTGTTATAACCACATGTTTCGATTGGTATCTTGATATGGAATTTATCAAGGCCTTTACATTCATCTCTTTGACCTCGACAGTGTAGTCATAATTGTCCCAATCCCAAGTGTATTTTGTATCGCACCAAGAGCATGCCAAATTACAGTGTGACATGCGCAGAAAAACCGCTGGTTTTCCAGTATTGATGCCTTCTCCTTGCAGAGAGTAGAAGATCTCGCTTATCTTAAGAATTGGTGAATCAGTCATTTTTTCTTGCTTATTAAAGACATTCTTTGTGGCTACTATTGCCAATAACCACCTAGTAACTGTTGATATATTTTATTAGTATGAAAAACTGCCACTGCGGTTTCATCTGATAGCACACATCTACATGCGGAACAGAGGCAGCATGTTAAATAACTGCATTTGGGACATTTGGTAACGTCTTGAATGTAGAATTTTTCACCGCATTTAAAACACCATATATTGGGTTTAATTATGAATTTAAGAAAGTTTTCTACCAGTCGTGAGAGTGTAAGATTTCGTTCGTCAACAACTGCCTGCGCATCATCGCGAACTTTTTTATTAATACTCAAAGTAAGCTTCGTTTTACCTACCATATCAATACGTACTCATACGTAGCGGCACGTGAGTATAAATAAATTTGTTTATGGTAATCTAGAAACTTTGATTCGCTCCATCAAACAGACTACTATGCTAGTAGATAGATTTCATCATATCGACCGCTTACTGTGCTGTGCCTTCGCCGGACAGATCTTTGTATAGGGCAATTGATCTATTCAAAATGTTCGATTCCATCGTCTCTTACAAGTCCATTTTGCATGTTGCCGTCTGCCAGTAATGATACAAAGACGTCATCCAAAGTTACAGGAGATACTGTGAATGCGATTTTTTTCCTCAACGCGAATTCAGACAGCTCTTTGGCAGCTGACTCAAAAGCAAATACTCGTATTGTGTTAGCCCCAGTATCTATCACCGATCCAAAAGGTCGTAACATATCAAGGTCGACCATATCCTTCATGACGTCTATTCTGATTTTCTGAGGTATGATTTTCCGGAGATCATCCATACTTCCTCCTGCTAGTAAACGGCCACGATCTATAATGGCAATCCTGTCTGAAAGCATCTCTGCTTCATCCATATAGTGTGTCGTTAGCAAAATTGACTTGCCTCGTGTCTTCCATTTTTTTATTGCAGACCACACCTGACGTCGCGATATCGGATCTAATCCAATGGTTGGTTCATCTAAGAATAGCAATTGTGCATCCGTGGCCATAGCCATGGCCACAAGGATCTTTTGCTTCATTCCTCCAGACAAATTCATTGCCGGTCTATCCTTCACGTCATAGAGCTCCAGGTTTTCTAAAATAATTTTTGTATTGATCTTAGCATCGGTTCTATTCTGTCCTCGGATTTGTAACCAATTAAAGACATGATCCCACGGCGTAAGTGCTCTCAATGGTCGTCCTTCCTGCGGAACAATGGAGATGAGATCCCTGACTTTTCTAGGTTCAGTTATAACATCATATCCAAGGACATTCACTTTTCCTGAGGTGGGCATCATTTGTGTAGCGCATATACGAACAAACGTCGTCTTTCCAGCTCCATTTCTTCCAAGGAGCGTAAAGACTTGCCTAGACCTAACAGTGAGCGAAATGCTATCTAATGCTGCGACTTTTGAGCCCTTATATATTTTCGATAGTTCTTCCGTAATAATTGAAAGCATTATTTTCTCTATGGCATGGTTGATTTAGACAATTCTAGCTCTAGGCGTATTTGGTCTATTGGCCAACAACACTTTTAAATTCCTTGTCTAATTGTCTGAGTAGAGCCCTTTGGGTATCATTAAGTTGCGTAGGAACCTTGATGTTCAATCTAACCACCTCATCTCCTTTTCCGAAACCACCATAGCGTGGTAGACCTTTACCCTTAAGTTTAAGAATGCTATTCGGCTGACTACCCGCTATAATCTTTACCTTTTCGTCGCCTTCGAGAGTAGGAACTCTTCTTTCTGTTCCGAGAGCCAAGTCGGTGAAGCTAGTGTCAAGATTATATAGGATATGTCCATCGGATAATCTCTCGAATATCGAATGAGGTTTGACATGGATTCGTATCAATAAATCTCCAGGCTGGCCATTTTCAGCAGGCTCTCCTTCTCCGCGTAGTTGTAATGTCATACCGTCTTCGACACCTTTAGGAATTTCGATATTGATTTTCTTATGATTTCTGACGCTGCCTGCTCCGCTACAGGTTTCGCATGGACGGTCAATAATTTCTCCTTGTCCCCGACATGTCTGACATGGCTCCAGAGATACAAATGTAGAGTATCGATTTTGACTATACACTCGCCTCATCTGTCCCTGACCATCGCAAACATTACATTTTCTTGGCTTACTTCCAGGTGCGGCTCCAGTTCCGGCACAATTTCTGCACTTTTCAAGCTTTGGTAGTTCGATTTCCTCTCTTTTCCCTTTAAGTACATCTTCTAATGACAGTTCGGCGTCATATACAAGATCCTGACCTCTTCTCCTTCCACCGCCGCCGAAACGGAATCCAAAGTTAAATGGATCCGTAAAGCCTCCTTCTCTGCCCCCAAAAAACTGTTCGAATATATCTCTAACGCCTCCAAAGCCTATATCTTTAAATATTTCATCGAAATTCGCTTCAGACCCTCTAAATACTTCCTCGCTTCCTACATGACCGTATGTATCGTACCTTTTCCGTTTTTCGTCGTCGGATAATACAGCATAGGCTTCTGAGATTTCTTTAAATTTTTCTTCGGCTCCCTTCGACTTATTTCTGTCGGGATGATACTGAAGCGCAAGCTTCCTGTACATATTCTTGATATCATCTTTACTTGCATTTTTTGGGACACCAAGGACCTCATAGTAGTCCCTTTTGTTACTCATCTTCTAAAACCCTTTATTTTTCTCGATCCGATCATAAACAAATTATGATGGAGGGGGCGTTCCCGTCGGATTGCCGCCACCACCTGCATCAGTGTATCCGGCAGTTGCCTGTTGATCTTGTGTAGGTCCTGTCTGGCCAGGAGCCGCGGTCGCAGCAGCTCCAGCTGACTTGTATACTTCTGTGCTTACTTCAGCAAGAATATTTTTAAGGTCTTGGATCTTTGTCTTAATATTTTCCATGTTATTCGACGTCATAGCGTCCTTGAGCTCTGATGCCGCTTTATTGATTTTTTCGCTCTGCTCTGGTTTTATCTTATCTTTTAGATCTTGCTTTACTAATTTTTCAGCTGCATATACCAAGTTATCAGCCTCGTTTTTCACTTCGGCCTCTTCTTTCTTCTTTTTATCTGCCTCTGCAAACTGATCCGCTTCATTCTTCAGTTTTTCTATTTCATCCTTTCCAAGTTTACTGTTAGCTGTAATTGTAATTTTTGCCTCTTTGGCAGTTGCGAGGTCTTTTGCCGTAACATTGAGAATTCCATTTGCATCTATGTCAAAGGCAACCTCAATCTGAGGTACCCCTCTAGGAGCTGGCGGAAGGCCAGAAAGGTTAAACATGCCCAAAGAAACACAATCTGACGCCATAGCACGTTCCCCCTGTACAACATGGATAGTAACTGCGGTCTGATAGTCGGCAGCAGTCGTAAAGACTTTGCTTTTCTTTGTTGGAATAGTAGTATTACGGTCAATTAATGGCTCCTTTAATCCATTCAGAACTTCAACACCGAGTGTCAAAGGAGTGACATCAACCAAAAGAATATCTGTAGAGACATCTCCGGCTATGATGGCTGCCTGAATTGCTGCGCCCATTGCGACCGCTTCCATAGGATCAATTCCCCCTTCGGGCTCTTTGCTCATAACTGTTGAAATAAATTGTCTAACTATGGGCATTCTGGTTGGACCTCCCACTAGTATAATCTTATCAATATCCGGTGGAGTTAACTTTGCGTCCTGTAGAGCCTGAAGCATAGGACCTCTACATCGCTCAATTATAGGACGCATAAGTTCTTCTAGCTTAGCCCTCGTTATGGGAAGCACTAGATTCTTGGGACCCGTGGCAGGATCGTACGCGAGAAATGGTAAATTAATTTCAGTTGTAACAACATTCGAAAGTTCGATCTTAGCCTTCTCGGCTGCCTCACGAACTCTCATCATTGCTGCCTTATCATTTCTAATATCTAACCCCGACTGTTTTTTAAACTCATCAAGTACAAATTCTACCAGTGAGTTATCCATATCGGTACCACCCAACTGAGTATCGCCCGAAGTACTCTTGACCTGAAACACACCACCTCCCATTTCCATTACTGTGACATCTAGTGTGCCTCCGCCAAGATCGAAGACGACAATTTTCAAATCCTTCTGAACCTTATCAAGACCAAAGGCTAGAGAGGCAGCTGTTGGTTCATTAATGATTCTAACAACCTGTAATCCGGCGATTTCTCCTGCATCCTTAGTTGCTTGTCTCTGGTTGTCATTAAAGTATGCTGGGACAGTGATAACGGCTTTATCTACAGTCTCGCCCAGAAAAGCCTCGGCGTCCTTTTTAATTTTTTGTAATATAAACGCAGAGATCTGCTGAGGTGTATATTGCTTTCCAAATACGCTGAATTTGAATTCGGTACCCATTTTGCGTTTAGCGCCAACGACTGTCCCTTCTGCATTTGAAACCATTTGTCTTCTTGCGGGTTCGCCTACTATCAATTGGCCATCTCGGGTGAACGCAACAACTGACGGAAATGCCTTTCCACCGATCGAAGTACCTTCAGCCGCTTGTATAATCGAGGGTTTGCCACCAATCATCGCTGCAGCTGCTGAATTACTTGTTCCTAGATCAATTCCTATTATTTTTCCCATATTTATTCTTCAGATTCCCTTTCCATGTTCTCTCTATCATTATCGATATTTTTAATTATCTTTTTGGAGACTTCGACTAGACTTGGTCTCAGAATTTTGTCATTTAGCATGTATCCCTTCCGTATTTCTTTGGTGACTGTACTCTCTGGCAAGTCGTCTCGATAAGAGAAGCTTATAGCATCGTGAATGTTCGGATCAAATGGGGTGCCAACGGCCTCGATCTCTCTGACTTGTTCTGATTCTAGCAAATGTTCTAGGTTCTTCTTGATACCTTGTAGGCCTTCTGTCACCAAGGAATCGGACTTGCTTTGCTCTGCCATCTTTAGGGCCCTTGTGAAATCATCGTAAACATTCAAAAATTTAGATAGAAGCTCGCCTCTGCTCGATTCTATCTTGGAATTCATCTGTCTTTCAATCTGTTTTCGATAATTGTCGAAATCTGCGGCCATATACTTTAGTTTATTGAGATTGCTATCAGCTAGCTCTTTTGTAGCAGACAACATTTCTTTTACCTCGGCCAGTTCCCGTTCTAATGCTTTGGTCTTGTCAAGATCAGTCGAGTCTATATTATTATTAAATTCATCTTCTTGCTCATCCTCATTAATTACCATTTGCCTTCTCCTCCAATAGCGCTCAGCTGATGGAAGCTATTCAGAAGCCTGATAATTACATATCGGTTTCTGCTAGATTTTTTATACTGAAAGCCGCGGCACATTTATAATAATCTATTGTTAACATACCATAGGATTTTTCTTATAAATGCCAAATATATTATTATAATTTGATAAAAAAATTGAGATTTTGGAAATCGACTACACTTATTTGATTAAGTGAAAAAATAAAGCAGATTAGGAGATCCCTAAGTTTGGAAAAGTGGCAACTTCGATACCCAATTCCCCTTGTATCTTTCTAATCTTTGTTGCGTATTCTGTCATTTTGGGATTATCAGCTTGGACTTTGGCGATCCGGTAGCCTTTCCACGCTTTTCTTAGCGCACCCCAGCTTTGCCCCTTTGAAAAGTTGCTATCAGAGGCTGGAACCGGCGTATCTTGGTTAAGTGACATTATTGCAGTCATTGTATGAAAGCAAGTTGTAATCTCTCTACTTAGAACTGTCAGTCAATATTTTCCAATTTCTGGGTTAAAACTTATATATATTAATTCTGAATATGATCTTATTTCTGATAATATGAAGGGAGTTACTGTCCTTCTTCGGGAAATCTTTCAAGTTCATAAGAATTTTTTCATTTACGTTGCTTATGCATAATTTCCCTTTATGGATGATCTTGCTCCACATGCCTCGCATAATAGAAAGCCTAATTTCTTGCTTTTTTCAGTTCTTGTATCGGGACTCCCACATACCGGGCATATGACATAGTCCTTGACATATCTATCAATAAGTGCACCAAATGAGGAAGGCTCCTTGCGCCCTAGAAAAATGACTCTATCACCCGCGATATAACCGGCAGAGGCTAATTCCTTGTTGAGGTATAACAAAAGCTTTTCTGGTTCTCTTCTTAAGGCTTTTGGGAAATCCATAAAGTTTCTGAATATGGTACGCTGTCCTACCCATATTACCTGAGGATCGGGAATTTCCAAACGAGATACCTCTCTTCGATTGGTACTGCTAACATTTTGTTGTAGACGACCAAGTAGCTTTTCATAGTCAATTTTCGATTGTGTGGGCATCTTGAAAATTTACACCCTCGGCCTAATGTGCGTTTTGTTATAACCTATTAGTTAGATACCAATTATTCCTAATTTTCCTCCTTTCGCTCATATCTGATTCTCTGATATTGTATTGCTTTATACGGTCTATAAGTCCAGTGATTAAGAAGGAATTTGACTTAGCAGTGTCTTTCTGTCCTTTTATAGTCGCTGGTCTAGTATTTCGATACATGAATTGATGTAAGTTTGACTTGATATATTGTTAATCGAGTGTAATCAATAGCAAACTAAATAGAAAAAATATCAAACCAGCCTTATTAGCTTATAGCTAGTATTAAACAGCCTCTTTCGTGCTACGTTAATAGCCTGAGTGGAGGAGTCGCATCCAATCCAACTTCTTGCCAATTTTGCGGCAGCGACTAAAGAAGTCCCAGATCCGCAAAAGAAATCGGCAACTAATGCCTTAGGACTCGAAAACTGGCCAATAATTCTTTCTAATAATTGTTCATGCTTTTCTGTTTCATATCCAGTTGAATATCCATAGCTTTCTACATCTAGCCAGATGTTATCCAAGACCGTCCTACTCTTTGGTGGAATCCAATATTCAGCATATTTAACTTCTTCTCTTTTCCGGATAAACTCTAGCCTCCTGCCAGTTTGGAGCCAATATTTTTCGAGTGGAACTTGTGAAAAATAACACTGATAGCGCTTATAGTTTTGCACGGCCTTCATGGCCCTGGATTTGGTCCACTTCCATTGACCACTTTCCGGGATATAACCTAGAAGATTGTAACGCATAGTGGGTCTATTTACATTACTCCAAAATCCCATCCATTTTGAGTTTACTGTGTTCACTTTCATTGGTAATGGGAACTTTGCTGAGATATCCTTCGAATACCATAAAATCGAATCGTTTGCAATATGCATTCTGCCCATGGATTTGAACTGATAAAGCAAATTCTTTCTCCTCCCCCTTTTAATTACTATCTCGTTTCGAAAGTTGCGATAACCGAACAATTCATCCATAACTACTTTTATGTAGTGCACCATATGCCAATCCATGTGAATGAAAAGAGATCCCGAAGGTGACAGTAGACTTCTTATATTTTGCAGCCGGGGATACATGCTATCCAAATAAATTTTTAATGGATTTCCACCTCTAAACGTATCATCGAAAGCGAGCCTTTGACTGCCCTGGGTTCTCAAAAAATACTTGTCTCTCGTTAAAAAAGGCGGGTCGATATATATAAGGTCGATTTTATTCTCAAAGCCGTTTTTTATTAGATATTCCATGGCCTCAATATTATCACAGTGGAAAAGGATGTTCGTCATTGTGTTATTTCTGAAGTTTACGTGTTTCCACAATTGTCATTTTGCACGAATTCTCGCACCAATACGTGTGATAAATTAATGTCATTTTGGTCCTGATTGAGTTTCATGCAACACTCATTGATTTAGTTAACGTCGAATCCGATGAAGCGGTATGACCCACAATCAATCACAAATTAATGTACCCTTTAACGCACGAAGTAAAAGTAACCACTCGCATTTTGCCTCATGAAACTATTCAAAATTGATATATTTTCAAATTAAGTAATTATGCGATATTACAGTTATATATTTGGGTAATAATCTAACCTGAAGCAAGTTGGGAGTTCTGGCAGATTCATATATGGGGATTTTTGAACCTGCAGATATTTCTTCTAGAATATTGAACTTTATTGATGGAAAATTAGAATTTCCAATTGTGGCAAAGCATGAGTTAATGGCGTCTTTTTACCTATTTGGTAAGGATTTTGGAGTTGCCCCTGCTGAATTGCCAACCGCAGTTGACATGGCTAAGAGAACTGTGAATCAACTTGTGGACGAGATCAAAGCCCTTACAGAAACCTCCAATAGAATGAATTCAGAATCAATTCGCGAAAATTTTAATCGACGTGTGTTACAGTTGTATGCAGAAAGACACGGACAGGATTTTGAAATGCACAAAAGAATTTCTAGGGATCCTGCGATTCTTTCTGCATGTTTTGTGCAGCATGTAGCATATTATAAACAACAATACTTTTTTGAGCTCTTTCCTCCATTGAGTGAAGACAAATTACCTGAAGAATTACAAACACGTCTGCTGCATAGAGTGGTCTTATTGGGATATAATGTAAAAAGAGAAGATGCGTTACCATTAGGAGGTTCTATTGGCTATTTCTTGAAATGGTTTAAGGAACAATCTATCCGGAAGAGTTAATTCACAAATAGTAATGTACAATTAGAAATGGGATTTGTTAATCTAGAGTAATTAGTTTATTTGTCCATTTTTATTAAGTTGTTCATACTTGGCCTTGATATACTTGATTAACTTTATTGTGTCCAATTCTTTCAGGCTGATTCTATTAGAAGCAATATATGATCTAAATAGTTCAAATTGATCTGCGTATTCAGGGATCTCTCTGACTGAATAATCAAGTATATCGTTGTAGCTACGTAACGGAAAGTAAAACTTCTTTGCTATTTTGTTAAGTATTTTTCTTGCCTGATTGTCAATAATGCCTCGCTGTTCTGCTAGAAACAGATTAAATCTTATATCAATCATTGCTTCAGATTGTAACCTATAACTGTTTTCCTCAAATGTGACAGCAACCTCGTCATCGGCTGAGACTATGCCCTTTCTGTATAAATTAAAAATCGTACCAATCCCTATCATCCCAAATCGTTCCAGTTCTACAGCTCTCAAAGCGCCGAGACTTGCTGCACCTACGACGATAACGTTTTTCTTAGTTACGAGCTGATATACCTCTATAGGAGTTGGCGGATAATCCTGGAGAAACATTCCATCCACCAAACCGACTATAGAACCGTCTGAGGATAATCCAAGTCGCAATAGATCTCCCTTTTTCGCTGGGGGTCTGTACTCAGCATCGAATACCTCCTTTGCCCTTTCACTATTCATGCTTGGACCAAGAAAAATAATAGGTCTTTTCATTTCTTAAAAAATTTCCTCCCTCTCCAACCTACGACTGACTTGGTTATCTTAAATGTTTCAAGACCTGGTACTACTGCCCTAACTACAGGAATCTGCAGTTTACTATTTGTCAAATTGACGATTATCACCTGGGTTAGACCTGCCTTCCTCAGTCGATTTAGTATTAATTTTATATCGTCAAGTATATCGGAATTGTAGTAACCAGCTATCTCGGAATACTTGATACTCTTCTCGGACGGAACAAATCGCCATGAACGCTTTTCATCTGTGTTCTCTTGGCTGTATTTTACTTTTCTAAGGTCGTCCCTGGCCCCTTGGATATTGGCCGCCCTTGTTTGTGAGACTTCTGTTATTGCGCGCAACAAGGCAACTCTGGGATCTGGATGGGTCCCATGTCCTTCAGCTAAGTAGCCATAATCCTGCGTAACCCATTCAACGCTTGCTGCATTGAATGTTGGGATACCGATTTCAGTCGTTATATCCTTAACGATTAGAGATATGTGATTTCTTTCAAAGATTTTGATAAGATTCCGTACCGGTTCAAATTCCATATCTGAAAAATCGACATCAGAAAATACTCCAAACTCATCCTTAAATTTATCAATAGTTATCGTAGGGCTGGAAAAACCATGGGCTCTCAATGCCTCTGCGATATGCCTCACGTAATGAAATGGAATTGCACTGGCTCGCAGTTCGGCAAGACTAAGGGCATCGCGTTCAATCAATTCACATAAAGAGTGGCATATGGCCTCTTCCATGACATTTCCAGAAGCCAATCCGTTTGTGTGATAGAATGAAAAGGGATTAACAGAAGGGGGCACAGGCTCGTATCTGAACAATGCAAGGGAGGCCGGTACCATTACTTCTCTATCGTTTAGCAAGTCAAAGCCCAACAGATAGTCCATCTGCATGTCGTCTCTAAATTGAAATCGGGTAGGTTCGCAGATTTGATCAGGATGCACAACAGTATATCTCTTCGAAAGCTCTTCGTAGCTCGATCGAATCAGGTTCCTATTGTCGGTGTTCGGTAATGAAGAGTATCTTTCGATCGATTCCATAATTGCACTAGCCATCGCATGTCTCCTTGTTGGACCTTTCCCACTATAGACCCATATGTAATCGAGAGTTCCGGGGACAACTGCCGAGTAATTGGGGATATCGAGTACATCCAACCCAGTAATGTCTGCCAACCTTGTAAGCCCAATAATTTTTGATAACGGCCTGATGTTTATGAGAGTCAAGTTAGGAGGCTGAACTCTCGATGTTCCTTCAGCAGTCCATTTCCTTCGACTTTGTAATTGCAATATTTAGTTGACTATTCCCATTAAAGGCCAGCATTTAATTCTTATCGAAGCTAAGCCTTGAACATTCAGCCTAGTGGAATGAGGTCTTATGAATGGTAATCCTGCGTTGGATGGTGGTTTTATTCTAATGCGATAAAAAGACAAAATATTTAATATTTTAGAAACTGCGAGGAAGAATGAGCACTCGAAAAAGGGTTACAAGAAATTAGTTTTAAAAGGAAAGCAGTCGAACGGATAAAGGAGCTAAATACAGAAAAATGATTTAATAGTTAGACTGGCTTATATATTATTCATTAAGATTATATACTGGAATCATGCAAACGATTTGCTAATTGGACTCTAGACAGAAGGAAGCTGAGATTATTAGCGATATTCTACTTAAGGCTGCGAGTGAACCTGACTTTAGAAATCAGCTCATACGAGCACCAGCAGAGGTTTTAAATCAATATAACATATCAGCTGAGGCCAAAACTGTCATAAAGAATAGCATCACTGATCTTACTCAATGAAAGTTAACGGTAAATTCTTAAACTGTTCATAATAACATATTACTCTTTAAAGTGATCAAGGTTATGGAGAGCAAAGATTTTTTGATCTAATCTGACAATTTCAAGAAGTAATAAATGTGCCCCGTCTCTGACTCACACCTAATCACAGGTAGCCATACAACTTTGTGTATTCCTCCTAGTGCACTCTCTTTTACGGGGTTGCCTATGGCGCCAATTGAGTTCAGATACAACGCATACCAAGTGATTCACGTGGTGACCTCGTAAACAGACACTCGAATTAGGCCAGGCATGTACCTGATAACATTTCCAAAATATAAACATCAGGATCCTATACGTGCAGTACTCTAGAAAGATTAATCTCGAAACCGGCTACCGGGACTCTCAACTTGAAACTATCTCTAGCCGAGGCTGAGATTTCGCCTAGTTCTCCAATCCACTCAGAGTCTATGATAACCCTCGCACATCTTCCGTCAGTGAAGTATGAGCGTTTCCCGGGTTCGGTTTTTATTTCCTTGGCAAATGAGGATTCAAGGAGTCCTTGCAACACTGATTTCGCTTCGGTAAAGTTAGATTTGGTAGCTGCTAGCAACACTGCTAGATGCCACTGCTCTAGATTCGTCTCGTTACTAAAGACTTTTGCTATTTCAAATATCTTCTGCGGGTAGGTTTCATGGATATTGCGAGAGAGATTCTGCATCAAAGATGGCAGTAACGAGTCGCGTAGATTATCGAGTCCGACATTTTGAGCACCTTCAACAGTTAGTACTTTGTCAGGTTGCCATTCAACGCCCATATAATCAAATTGTATATTCTTATCGATAAGACTAAAATTATTTACTTCCAAAAATCCTAGACCAACCA
>Ga0207665_10000755_pt1 | contig 21758 bp, 14 predicted proteins | sample LARL112metaG_FD_184351 | JGI IMG/M metagenome (GOLD analysis project Ga0207665, IMG submission 184351) | Corn, switchgrass and miscanthus rhizosphere microbial communities from Kellogg Biological Station, Michigan, USA - LAR L11-2 metaG... | ecosystem: Host-associated > Plants > Roots >...
CTTGGGGTTGCTCGCCGCCCGCGGCCAGGCGAAGTTGATCAGCATCGCGCCGCCGTAGATCAGGCCGACGATGTTGACCACCATGCCCCAGCCGCCGAGATGGAACGGCGCCTTCGTCCTCGGCCAGCCGCCGGCGCGGGCGCGCAGGATGGCGATGTTGCAGAGGAAGTAGCTCATGTAAATCATGCCCGTGGCTGCGATCGCGATGATCGCGACTCCGGAGTACTGGATGAACGGCACCGCCGCGAGCACCGCGATCACGATGCAGGTCCAGACCGGCGTGTGCAGGCTCGGCGCCACCCGGGACAGCGGCTTGGAGAACGGCAGCGTGTTGTCCCGCGACATGCCGAAGCACAGCCGGATGGTCGACGCCATGATCGACAGGCAGCAGACGAAGATGGCGGCGGAAACCACGAACAGGTAGAGCGTGGCGAACCCGGTGGAGAAGTTCGCCTCGATGATCTGCGCCGGGCCAAGGCCCAGGCCGCCGTTCGCCGCCATCGCGCCGTGCAGGCTTCCCGGGATCGCCACCAGGGTGCCCAGCAGGAACACGCCGCCGATGATGAACGCGCCGATGACCGAGTACAGGACGGCTTTGGGGGCGGCGCGGCGCGGATCCCGGGTCTCCTCGGAGAGCGTGGAGGCGGTGTCGAACCCGTAGATGACGAACAGGCTCATGAACATCGCAGCGAGGAAGGTGCTGCCGTTCACCGGGATGCCGCCGCTGTTGGTCACGACCTTGATGCCCTGGTGGTTGTGGAAGGCCAGCAGGACGAGCGCGAACACGAACATGCCGAGGATCTCGAAGACGACGCCGGTGTTGTTGATCAGCGCCACCAGCCGTACCCCGTAGATGTTCAGCACGGTGATCACGGCCAGGGTGATCAGCGCCATGACAAGCTGGGTGTGCAGCAGGGTGTTCCCGCTGCCCTGGCCCAGGCTGTGCCAGCCGAGCCCGTTCAGGGCCGGGATGAGCGCCAGCGGCAGCGTCGCGACCACCGCGGCCACGGTCAGGATCCCGGCGAACAGGTAGATCCAGCCGGTAAACCACGAATAGGTCCGGTTCGCCAGATACTTGGTCCACTGGAACACCGAGCCGGCCACCGGATAGTGGCTGGTCACCTCGGCGAAGTTCAGCGCGATGATGAATTGGCCGAGCGCCACCACCGGCCAGGTCCAGATGAAAACCCCGCCGAGGGTGGTCAGGCCGAGCGCGAACAGCGTGAAGATGCCGGTCGAGGGCGAGATGTAGCTGAACGCGACCGCCCACGAGCTGAACAGCCCCAGCCCGCGCTTCAATTCTTGTTTGTAGCCGAAGCGCGCCAAATCGGCCGCATCGGTCTGATGATCGCTTGTGGTGCCGGGGCTGGCGCTCATCCGCTGGTCCTTCCGTTGCGGTCCTGCGCAGAATGAGGCGTAGCGTAGGCTTCTCAAGGCCTAACTGTCTAGACCTTTGACGACTCAGAATTAGTCGTCACTTTTCGTCTAGACCTTATGGGGTCTACTCTCATCTCGTGTCCGATGTCACGGATTTGTTTGACCGCGTTCCAGCGCTGGCCCATACCCCCCGGTCGGTGACCGCCCTGCCGGGCGGGCTCACCAACCGGAATTACAAGGTGACCACGCCCGAAGGGGCCTATGTGGCCCGGGTCTGGTCCCAGGGCGACATGCTGGCGATCAACCGGGACCACGAGCACCACAACTCGGTGGCCGCCGCGCGGGCCGGCGTCGGCGCCCCGGTGGTGGCCTACCGCCCCGAGGACAGCCTGCTGGTGCTCGGCTACATCGACGGGCGTACCTTCGGCAACGCCGACGTGGCAGAGCCCGCGAACATCGGCCGGATCGCCCGCGCCTGCCGTCTGCTGCACGCTGGCCCGAGGTTCCTCGGCGACTTCGACATGTTCGCCATCCAGCAGCGCTACCGGGCCGTCGCGCGCGAACACGGGTTCGCCATCCCGGACGGCTACGACGACCTGATGGAGCACGTCGAGGACGCCCGCGCTGCGCTGGCTGTCCGGGCGGACCCCACGGTGCCGTGCAACAACGATCTGCTCGCCGCCAACTTCATCGACGACGGGGAGCGGATCTGGCTGATCGACTATGAGTACTCGGGCAACAACGACGCCTGTTTCGAGCTGGGCAACATCTGGGGCGAGTGCCAGCTGTCCCTGGATGCGCTGGCCGAACTGATCACCGTCTACTACGGGGTGCCGCTGCGGAACAAGGTCGCACGTGCCCGGCTCCTCGGGGTGATGGGCAAATACGGCTGGACGCTGTGGGGAGCGATCCAGCACGCGACAAGCCCGCTCGACTTCGATTTCTGGTCCTGGGCGATGGAACGCTTCGAAGGCGCAGCGCAAGGCCTGACCAGCAAGGATTTCGCCCGGCTCCTGGAGGACGTGCAGCGTGAGGACTAAGGGGATGGAGCCGGGCACCGGGGGGCTCCGGGGGGTCGCCCACCCGGGTCGGCAGAGTGCCCGGCTCCTGGAGGACGTGCAACGTGAGGACTAACGGCGGGGAGCCGGGCAGCGGGGTTTCGGGGGGTCGCCCCCCGGGCCAGCACTTGCTGCCGCAGCGGGCCCGCATCGTAATCATCGGTGGTGGCGTGATCGGGACCAGTGTTGCCTACCACCTCGCGGCCGCGGGCTGTCGCGACGTGCTGCTGCTGGAACAGGGGCAGCTGTCCTGCGGGACCACCTGGCACGCGGCGGGGCTCGTCGGCCAGTTGCGCGCCTCCGAAAGCGGCACCCGGCTGGTCCAGTACTCCACCGAGCTGTACTCGAGGCTGGCCACGGAGGTGGGCCAGGACACGGGGTTCGTCCGGTGCGGCGGCGTCATCGTTGCGCGCACCCCGGAGCGCATGGTTCAACTGCGCAGGACGGCCGCGGCCGCAGCAGCGTATGGCCTGTCCTGTGAGATCATCACTCCGGAGCAGGCCGGCGAGTTGTGGCCGGTCATGGACACGACCGGCCTGTGCGGCGCGATCTGGCTGCCCGACGACGGCAAGGCCAACCCCGCCGACCTCACCTATGCGCTGGCCAAGGGGGCCAGGGACGCGGGCGTGGTGATCGCCGAGCGCACCAGGGTCACCGGCATCGCCGTGGCCGGCGGCGCGGTGACCGGGGTCCGCACCGCGAGCGGGGACGTCGAGGCCGAGATCGTGGTGAACTGCGCTGGCCAGTGGGCCAAGCAGGTCGGCGCGTGGTGCGGGGTGACCGTCCCGCTGCATTCGTGCGAGCACTTCTACGTGGTGACCGAGCAGATCGAGGGGGTGCATCGCGACCTGCCCATCCTGCGCGACCCGGACGGCTACACCTACTTCAAGGAGGAGGTGGGCGGCCTGGTGGTGGGCGGGTTCGAGCCCAACGCCAAGCCGTGGGTGGCGCCCGACTCGCTGCCGTTCCCGTTCGAGTTCCAGTTGCTGCCCGAGGACTGGGACCACTTCTCGCTGCTGGCCGACGAGGCCCAGTTGCGGGTCCCCGCGCTGCGCACCACGGGGATCAAGAAGATGTACAACGGCCCGGAGAGCTTCACCCCGGACAACCAGTTCCTCATCGGCGAGGCGCCGGAGTGCCGCAATTTCTTCGTCGCGGCCGGGTTCAACTCGGTCGGCATCGCGTCCGCGGGCGGCGCTGGCCAGGCGCTGGCCCAGTGGATCCTCACCGGGGACCCCGGCATCGACCTGACCGCCTCTGACATCCGGCGCTTCTCGCCGTTCCACGGGAACAACCAGTGGCTGCGCGACCGGGTCGGCGAGATCCTCGGCCTGCACTATGCGCTGCCCTGGCCGAACAGGGAACTGGCCACGGCCCGCCCGTTCCGCCGCTCACCCGTGCACCACCTGGTGGCGGCGGCCGGGGCGGTGTTCGGCAGCCGGAACGGCTGGGAACGGCCCAACTTCTTCGCACCGCGCGGGGAAGAGCCCGTCATCGAGTACGCCTGGGGGGCGCAGAACTGGCTGCCCGCCTGCGCGGCCGAGCAGCGGGCCGCCCGCCGTGACGTGGCGCTGTTCGACCAGACCTCGTTCTCCAAGTACCTGCTCACCGGGCCGGACGCGGAGCAGGCGCTGCAGTGGCTGTGCACCGCGGACGTGGCCGTGGAGCCGGGATGGACCGTCTATACCGGCATGCTGAACGAGCGCGGCACCTACGAGTCCGACCTGACCGTGACCCGCGTGTCCGAGGCGGAGTTCCTGCTGGTCAGCAGCGCGGCGACCACCGAGCGGGACAAGCACCACATCCGTTCCCGCATGCCCGCCGGTGCCGGGGCCGCACTCGTGGACGTGACCTCGGCCTATGCGGTGTTCGGCGTGATGGGGCCGCGGTCGCGTGACCTGCTCGCCTCGATTTCCGACGCCGACCTGTCAGACGAGGCCTTCCCGTTCCGCTCCAGCAGGCAGATCAGCCTCGGCTACTTCACCGTCCGGGCCACCCGGATCACCTACGTCGGCGAACTGGGCTGGGAACTCTACGTCCCGTGCGACTTCGCGGTCGGCGTGTTCGAACTGCTGACCCATGCCGGAGGCGAGTTCGGGCTGGCCAACGCCGGCTACTACGCCATCGAGTCGATGCGGCTCGAGAAGGGCTACCGGGCCTACGGCCGGGAACTGACCCCGGACTACGGGCCGGTGGAGGCCGGGCTCGGGTTTGCCTGCAAGCTGCGCACCGACATCAGCTTCCTGGGCAGGGAAGCGGTGGAGAAGGCCAGGGCCGAGGGCCCACGGCGGCGGCTGGTGTCACTGGTCGCCAGCGATCCGGGCACCATGATGTGGGGCGGCGAACTTGTGCTGCGCGACGGCGTGCCCGTGGGCCAGGTCACCTCGGCGGCCTGGGGTGCCGCGCTCGGCGCCACGGCCGGCCTGGCCTACATCAGGGATCCGGCGGGCGATCCGGTCACGCCGGAGTTCGTGGGCACCGGTTCCTACGAGGTCAACGTGGGCGGTGAGATCCGGCCGGTGACGATGTCGCTGCGCCCGCCGTTCGACCCATCAGGGGAGAGAGTAAGGGGCAGCGCCGCATAGCGGGCAGCGCCGCATAGCGTGGCAGCGCCGCATGGCGCGGCCGCGCGCGACGTCGCGTGGCGAAGACGTGGTACCGCAATGGCGCGGTGCCGCAGAAGGGAGCCGGGCCATGACGATCAGCGCGTTCGAGCTGTTCAAGATCGGGATCGGCCCGTCGAGTTCGCATACCGTCGGCCCGATGCGGGCCGCGGGCATGTTCACGCAGGCGCTGGCCACCGAGGGCCTGCTGCCGCGCGTGGCCGGGCTGCGGGTGGAACTGTTCGGCTCGCTCGGCGCGACCGGGCACGGTCACGGCAGCGTGAAGGCGATCGTGCTCGGGCTCACCGGCGAGCACCCGGAGACGGTGGACCCGGTGGCCGCCGAGCCGCTGGTTGCCCGGGTACGGCAGACCGGGCGGCTGGCCCTGCCCGATGGCCGCGAGATCTCCTTCGACCCGGACAACGACATCGTCCTGCACCGGCGCAAGCGCCTGCCGTTCCACTCCAACGCGATGCTCTTCGCCGCCACGGACGACCAGAGCGACGTGATCCTCGAGCGCACCTACTACTCGATCGGCGGCGGCTTCGTCCTCGGCGAGGATGCCCACGGCGCGCCACGGATCGAGGCGGACCCGACGCCGGTGCCTTATCCCTTCGACACCGGCGCGGAACTGCTCGGCCATACCGAGAAAACGGGCCTGCCCATCAGCGGCGTGATGATGGCCAATGAAAAGGTCCGCAGGGACGAGGCGGAGGTCCGGGCCGGCCTGTTGCGGATCTGGCAGGTCATGCAGGATTGCGTCGAGGCGGGCTGCCGGGCGGAGGGGGTACTGCCCGGCGGGCTCAAGGTACGCCGCCGGGCGGCCGGCCTGCGTGACACGCTGGAACGTACCGGCGACCGGGCCGACCCGCTGTACGCGATGGAGTGGGTGACGCTCTACGCGCTGGCCGTCAACGAGCAGAACGCATCGGGCGGGCGGGTGGTCACCGCGCCCACCAACGGCGCGGCGGGCATCATCCCCGCGGTGCTGCACTACTACACCACGTTCGTGCCCGGCGCCGACGACGACGGCGTGGTCGCCTTCCTGCTCACCGCCGCCGCGATCGGAGTGCTGTACAAGCAGGGCGCCTCCATCTCCGGCGCCGAGGTCGGCTGCCAGGGGGAGGTCGGCTCGGCCTGCTCGATGGCCGCGGCCGGCCTCGCCGAGGTCCTGGGCGGGACGCCGGAGCAGGTGGAGAATGCGGCCGAGATCGGCATCGAGCACAACCTGGGCCTCACCTGTGACCCGGTGGGCGGGCTGGTCCAGATCCCGTGCATCGAGCGCAACGCCATCGCCTCGGTCAAGGCCATCACCGCGGCCCGGATGGCGGTGCGTGGTGACGGCACACACCATGTGTCGCTGGACAAGGCGATCAAGACCCTGCGCGAGACCGGCGCGGATATGAAGGACAAGTACAAGGAGACCGCCCGCGGTGGGCTGGCCGTCAACGTCATCGAATGCTGAGCAGGGGGATCCATGACCGCGCTGCTGCGCATGATCGGCTCTCAGGCTGACGCCATTGAGCGCATGGGCGGGCTGGATCTGGCCGGGCCCGCGGAGGTGCTCGCCCAGGCCCGCCGGATCCTCCTGGTGGGGACGGGGACCAGCCTGCACGCGGCGGAACTCGGGGCGATGATGCTCACCCAGGCGGGCCGTGACGCCTACGCCTATCCCGCGGCCACCTGGGCACGCTGGGGCGCCGGGCCGCGCGCGACGGACGCCGTTTGCGTGATCACACACACGGCGGAGACGGCGTACGCGGCCAGGGCCCGCGCGGACGCGCTGGCTGCGGGTGTGCCGGTCGTCTCGATCACCGGGACCGGCCGGGGCTGGCCCGAGGCAATCGAGACCGTCGCCCCGGACGAGTCGCACACCTACACGGTGAGCTACACCACCGTGCTGGCGGTGCTCGCCCGGCTCGCCCACGCGCTGGGCTGGCCGGAAGGTTCCCCCAGGCAACTGGCCCTGGCCGTCGCGCAGGTCCGCCGTGCCTGCGCGGATCCAGGCCCGGACGCCGCGGCCATCGCCGTGCCCGCGCGCAGCCTGGCGATCGTCGGCTGCGGGCCGTGGGCGGTCACCGCGCGGGAGGGCGCGCTGAAGATCAGGGAAGCGGCCCGGATGCTCGCCGAGGGCTTCGACACCGACCGGCTTCTCCATGGCGGTGCCGTGCCCTACACCGCGGCGGACAGCGTCGTGGTGCTGGAACCCGCGGCCGACCCGGACGGCGTCACCGGCGGGGTTGCCGCGGCGGCCCGCGCGGAGAACATACCCGTCGCCGAGCTTGCGGCCACGGGCGGCAGTCTTGCACCGTTGCTGGCGCAGATCCCGATGACCGTGCGGCTCCAACTTCTCGCCGAGAACTTCGCCCGGCTCCGCCACCAGAACCCGGACACGGCGATCGTGGGCGCATGGGACGAGCCGGAACTGTGGCGGATGGGTTCGCCCGCGGCACGGTGACCGGCGTCGCACCGGCCCGCACCGGCTGAGCCACCTTGCCGAACCGCGCCGCCAGCCGGGTGCATCTGCCATAGCATTTTCAACCGGTGACGCGGTGAGTGAGGGCTGGATACGGTGTCGAGTTGCACGCTGGGCCATTCCGTTTCCCACGGAACGGAGTCCTGCGAGATTTGCGGCGATGACCTGAGGCGTTATTGCAGCCAGGGTCATCCAAGCGGGGCAGGCGAGCTCTTTTGTGATACCTGCGGTGAGCTGCTGCCGTTCTCCGAAGAGCAGCCCGCGATGACTCCCGCCGCGGCGCTCACGATGGATTACAGCAGCGGCTCGTTCGCCGATTTCATCGCCGGAAGCGATGAGGACACGGGCGGGACGTACGGGTCCTGGCCGGCCGTGGCCGAACCGGACATGCCGGTGGCGCCTGCGGACTTCATCCCCGAGCCCAGGACCGCAGAGCCCCGGGATGACGCGCCCGCCGAACAGCCGGAACCCGAGGCCGAGCCGGAGCCGGAACCTGTGGCCGGCCTGGCGCCCGAACCGGAGCCCACACCGGCCCCGGAGCCGCCCCCGGAGCCGCCCTCGGAGCCGGAGCGCGCGCCCGAACCGCCTGCTCCCTTCTCCGTCTGGGAGCGGCGGTCCGCGGACCCGCCCGCGCCGTCGTCGCCGACTCCGCCGCCGTGGAGCCCGGCCCCGCCCGCGGCGCCCGCCCCGCCCGAAGCGCCAGCAGCGCCAGCGGCGCCGGTACCGTCGGCCTCCGTGTCCCTGGCAGAGGCCATCACCCCGGTGCGCACCGCGCCGCCCGCGCCGAAAGCGGCCCCGGCCGCGCCGAAGGCGGCCGCGCCCGCGTCCACGGTGGCGCCACCGGTGCCGCCTCCCACCCCGAAGACCGCGCCGCCCGTCACGAACAGCGGCCCGGCGCCCGCCCTGCCGTCTGACCTGCGGTTCCCGGCAGTCCCCAGGGATCCGGCCCGCACCTGGCGAAGCAGCACGAAGCCACGCGACGCGCCCGGCCCGGACGGGGGCGTACACCACGATGACGGGCCCCGCCTCGCGGGAGAACCCGAGGCGGAACCGGAACTCCAGCCCCGGCGGATCGGCCGCACCCGGGTGATCGCCGTCCTGCTGCTGGTGCTGGCGGTCGGCGTGGGCGGCACGGCAGGTGCGCTGGCGCTGCACCGGCACTACGCGGCTCACATCACCGCGCCGCTCGGCCCGGCCGAGCCCGCCGCCAAGACGGGGTCCCGGGCCAGCCCGAGCGCCTCGGCGGGTACCACGTCACCGGCCGCGGCATCCGCGACGCAGTCGGCCGGTTCGCCCGGCTGGACCAGCCCGTTCCCGGTGCTGCCGCTGCACGGCAATGCCCGCATTACCGGGGTGTCCTGCCCGACCACCTCGGCGTGCTTCGCGGTAGACAGCAGCGGGGAGGTGCTGTCGTCCACCCCGCCGGCTGGCTGGCGCAAGGCGTTCGCCGACCCCTCCGGCGAGCTGGTGGCTATCTCGTGCGGGAGCCCGGTCACCTGTGTCGCGCTGGACCATTCCGGCCACGCGGTCACGCTCAGCAATGGGACCTGGAGCGCCCCGGCCATGGTGGACACCGGCACCGGGACGTTCTCCGGGCTGTCCTGTGCCAAGGCGACGTTCTGCGTGGCCACCGACAGCAGCGGCACCGCGTTCGCCAGCTCCCCGGCCGGCTGGCAGCAGTACAACGTGGACACCGTCGGCGGCCTGACCGGCGTGTCCTGCGCGAACGCCGGCTTCTGCGTGGCCGTGGACAACGGCGGCGGCGTATATACGTTCAACGGCACCTCGTGGACCGCCGTCTCAGCGATCGACGTGGGCCATTCGTTCACCGCGGTGTCGTGCGCGACCGCGTCGTTCTGCGTGGCCGTCGACAACGCCGGCAACGCGGCGGTGCTCAACCACGGCAGCTGGAGCGTGAACCCCATGGGAAGCACCGTGGTCACCGTCTCCTGCCCGGCCCGGGGATTCTGCGTGGCCTCCAACGCCGCAGGCGGGACGGTGGCCTACAGTGACGGCAGGTGGTCGCCGGTGTCGGTGGTGGACGGATCCACCGCTATCACCGCCCTGAGCTGCGCGAGCACGACGTTCTGCGTGGCCACCGACCACCGCGGCAACGTCCTGTACTACCGGCCGACGTGAGGCATGTCAGAAACAGATAACCGTCCCGGCCCGCTCGACGGCTTGCTGGTGGCTGACTTCTCCCGGGTCCTGGCCGGCCCGTACTGCACGATGCTGCTCGCCGACCTCGGCGCGGATGTGATCAAGGTAGAGAGCCCGGCCGGCGACGACACCCGCCGCTGGGTCCCGCCGACCAGGGACGGGGTGGCCACCTACTACCTCGCGATCAACCGGAACAAGCGCTCGGTCGTGCTCGACCTGAAGGACGGTGCGGGCCGGGTGGCCGCCGCGGAACTTGCCCGGCGTGCCGACATCATGGTGGAGAACTTCAAGCCCGGCGGGCTGGCACAGTACGGGCTCGACTACGACTCGGTTGCGTTGGGCAACCCGGGGATCATCTACGCCTCGATCAGCGGCTTCGGCACCACCGGCGGGGCGCACCTTCCCGGCTACGACCTGATGGCGCAGGCCGTTTCCGGCCTGATGAGCCTGACCGGCGAGGCGGACGGCCCACCGCAGCGGGCGGGCATCTCCGTCATCGACGTGATGACGGGCCTGCACACGGCCATCGCGATCCTGGCCGCGTTGCACCACCGGACGGCTACCGGCGAAGGACAGCACCTCGAGTCGTCGCTGCTCGGCTCGGCCATGTCCGGGATGGTGAACCAGACGAGCGCCTACGTCGCCGGGGGAGTGGTCCCGTTCCGGATGGGCAACTCCCATCCCAGCCTGACGCCTTACGAGCCGCTGCCCACGGCGGACGGCGACCTGATCGTCACCGCGGGAAACGACGGACAGTTCCGCCGCCTGTGCGAGGTGATCGGAGCGCCGCACCTCGCCGACGACCCGCGGTTCGCCACCACCGGGGAGCGCACCGCACACCGTCAGGAACTGCGGCCGCTGCTGGAGGAACGCCTGGCGACCAGGCCCTCGGCGGAATGGTTTGACCTGCTGATCGCCGCCGGCGTGCCCTGCGGCCCGATCAACACGGTGGACGCCGGGGTCGGCTTCGCCGACCGCGTCGGGCTGCGCCCGGTCGCGACCGCCGGAACCGGGCCGGACGCCATGCCGACCATCCGGCACCCGGTCGACTTCTCCGCGACCCCGCCGCGCTACCCGCTGCCGCCGCCAGCCCTGGACCAGCACGGCGATGAGATCCGCGCCTGGCTCGCCGCCCCACCAGGGCCGGCGCCGTGGCGTGAACCAGGCGCACCGTAGAGAGGGACCAGCCGATGACCGAACCTGCCCAGGCGCCCCGTTTCCCCACCTCGCTCGGCACCTCGGACGCCGACAGCATCACCCTGCTCGGCCACGACCTCGCCGCCGACTTGATGGGCAAGGTCGGTTTCGGGGAACTGGCGCTTTGGCTGGTGACCCAGCAGCGCCCGACCCCGGCCCAGGTCCGGGTGTTCGAGGCCGTCCTGGTGGCGCTGGCCGACCACGGCTTCACCCCGACGGCCATCGCCGCACGGCTCACCTACCTCAGCGCGCCCGACTCGGTCCAGGGTGCCCTGGCCGCGGGCCTGCTCGGCGGCGGCTCCCGGTTCCTCGGCGTCACCGAGGACGCAGGGCGCTTTTTGGCCGATACGCTGGCCGGGGCCGCCGAGCTGCCCAGTGACGACGCCGCCTTCGATGCCCTCGCGCTGGCCGCGGTCCGTACGGCGCGCGAGCAGCGGCGCCTGGTACCCGGCCTGGGCCACCCGGTGCACAAGGTCACCGACCCGCGCACCCCGGTACTGATCCGGATCGCCGAAGAAGAAGGCACCCATGGCCCGCACCTGCGCCTGTTCGAGGCGATCGGCCGGGTCCACCCGCAGGTACTCGGGCGCACCCTTCCCCTGAACGGCGCAGGAACCTGCGGTGCGGCCCTGGCCGACCTCGGCCTCCCGCCCGAACTGCTGCGCGGGTTCGCGCTACTGGCCCGGACGGCCGGCCTGCTCGGCCACCTGGCCGAAGAACGCCGCCGCCCGATCGCCATGGACATCTACCAAACCGTCGAGCACGACGCCGTCTACCTGCCGCCGCCCGGCTCATGACGGTCCGGCCGAGGGCCGGCGCCATGGGCGGGGAAAGGCGTCAGCCCACCATCTGACCGGCGTTGAAGTGCTGTTTGAGCATGTTGTAGTCCAGCATGAGGTCGGAGACCCGCTGCAGCTCGATCGCCGGCATCGTCAGTGGGTAGTTGGGCAGCGTGATGAGTTCGGCGACGCCCGCCGGTATCTTCGCGTAGGCCTCCACGCCGTGCCACACCGCGCTGACGCTCTGCGTGGCGCTTTCCTGGCCCTCGCGGATGGCACGCCGGAAGGCTGCTGCGGTCCCCGGGTACTTCTGCTCCCACGACCGCGTCACCATGTAACCGGCTAGCGGGAGATCCTGGGCCGCGCCCTGGTCGGTGTCGACGACCGATTCGGCCCCGGTCATCTCCGCGGTGGTCACGAACGGCTCCACCATCCATGCCGCGTCCACCTGATGCGTCAGCAGGGCCTGGGTCATCTCGGGGAACGGGACGACCTTGAAGTGGATGTGGTCCTGCTGCACTCCCATCGCGTTGGCGTTGAGCAGGGAGCTGACCATGAGCGTGGCGATGTTGTTGAGCGCATTGACGGCGATGGTCTTGCCCTTGAGATCGGTGACGGTGTGGATGGGGGAGCCCGCCGGAACCACCACCGCCGAAACGTGGGGGCTGAACGCCGCCGCCGGCGCAAGGACCCGGAACCTATCGTGCTGCCGTGCGTCCGCGAGGATGTAGGAGACGTAGTTCCCGAGCACCACATCGTATTTGCCGGCCATCTGGCCCGCGATGGCGTTCGCGCCGCTCACCACCGTCTCGATCTTCACGTTCAGGCCCTCGGCCGCGAACAAGCCTTGCTGCTTGGCGATATACAGGGCTGCGGCATCAGCGACGGGGACTGCGCCGACGACCAGGTCATTCTGCTCCAGCGGGAGCGCCCCGGCAGGCTCTGCGCCGCCCGCACACCCCCCGCTCAGCAGGGCCACGGTCGCAATCACAGCCGCGGAGGCCACACCCCAGTAATGCTGCCTCATCGGATCCCCCTCATGGATTAGGCAAGCCAGGCCCGCGGTCGGCCTGGCAGATCTTCGCCGTCATGCGGGGAGGCCCGTTTACCACCGACCGCGGGATGCTCCGGGTAACGGGTGTTGACACGGTATTGGGTTGGCAACTCGATGTCCGAATATTTCAGGAAAAAGTGGGGTGCCGCCCTGCCTTGTGGGGCGCCATCACCTCAGGGCAGGTCCGCTCACCTCATGGCAGGTCCGCTCCGGTGAACAGCCGGGTGCCCGCCACGTACAACTGGTCGGCGGGGAACCGGGTCAGCAGCTCGCAGCCGCCCGGGGTGACGACCACTTCCTCCTCGATCCGTGCCGCCGAGGATCCATCGGGGGCAGGCCAGTAGGTCTCGATCGCGAACACCATGCCCTCCTTGAGTTCGACCGGATGCTCGAACGAGTGGTAGCGGCTCATCAGCGGCCGTTCCCAGTTCGACAGGCCGAGCCCGTGACAGTACTGCAGGCCGAACGCCTCTTCCTCGTCGGCGAAACCGAACTCCGTCGCCGCGGGAAAATGGCGCACCACGTCGGCCGAGGTTGCCCCGGGCCGGATCTCGGCGATCGCGTTGTCCATGAACTCTCGGGCCCGCCGGTAGGCGGCGCGCTGCTGGCGGTCCGCGCTTCCCACATTGAGCGTCCGGTAATAGCAGGTCCGGTACCCGTTGAACGAGTGAATAATGTCGAAGTACGCGGTATCGCCCGGCCGGATCAGCCGGTCGGAAAACACGTGCGGATGCGGGCTGCATCGCTCACCGGAAATCGAGTTGACCGCCTCGACCTCCTCCGAGCCATTCTCATAGAGATAGCGGGTCACCAGTGCGACGCAGGCGTTCTCCCTGACGCCCGCCCGTAGATACCGGTACAGCTCGTCGTAGGCCCCGTCTACGAGGGCAGCGGAATGGTCGAGCAGCGCGATCTCGTCGGCGGTCTTGATGGCCCGGATATCCTGCATGAACCCGTGCCCGTCGGTGATGTTCAGGCCCTCCGCTTCCAGCGCCCGCAGCACCGGCAACTCCACCACATCGACCCCGACCGGCTCCCCCTCCAGCCCATGATCCCGCAGGATACCGGCCAGCCGCCGGGCATTCCCCCGCTCCACACCCACCTCTTCGGGAATGGAACCCCGCCAACTGGAAATCCCCGCCCGCCAGTTCTGCTTGGCGTTCCAAGGCGCGAACATCTGATGCGTCCTCGCGGCCGACCCAATATCCCAAAGAATCGGCTCCTCACCTCGCATCACCAAACAGCAACGGAACAACTTGTCCCGAGCCCAGTTCCCAATATGGGTAGCCGTCACGTACCGAATATTGTTCATGTCGAACAAGATCAGAGAGCCTATTTCAGAAGTTGCCAGCGCCTCCTGAACCTTCCTCGCCCGATCGGACCTGAGCCGGGCAAAGTCAACCCGCTGCTCCCAATCGGTCCCCAGCGTCGCCCCCGGCGAAGCGATAGCCACGGATTGCGCAGTAGCGTCGTAATTCCGAACCACAATTACCTCCTAGGAACCCATCACCACGGATCACTTCTCGCTTTTTTAACTCTCCCACTCCTGGGTCTGCTTCATAGGTATCCACAGCTACTCCCGCTGGGGTCTCCTGATTGCCCGGCAATGTCAGACCTCAGCCGCGAAAGGCGGACGGGGGAGGGTGCCAGGCAGCGTATAAGAGCGAAGCGAAGCGCCTGGCGCCCTGCCCCGGCCGCCCTACACGGGCGCGTACTCGCCGACATGAACTGGAAGAGGGGGAACGCGAGGGGTGGGCCCGGGGCGATCGAGTACGGACCAGGCCGTGTCCACTATGCGCTGTGTGGTCAGGCCGTACTTGGTGAACAGATACGAGGCATCTCGGGCACCTTCGGCGAAGGTGTCTTGGAGGCCGATTCGGCGCAATGGACGGCCCAGGCCGGACTCGGCCAGGGTCTCGGCTACCGCTGAACCCAGGCCGCCGATGATCGTGTGGTTCTCGGCTGTGACTACCGCCGTGGATCTCTCAGCAATGGCCAGGACGGTTTCCGTGTCCAGGGGCTTGATGACGGGAATATTCATTACTACGGTGACGGCACCGGCGGCCTGCAGGACGCGGGCCGCGGCGAGAGCAGGGGCGACCATCATGCCGCTGACTAGCAGAGCTAGGTCGGAGGATGGGGCTGCGCCGGAACATGAGGTCCACCCCCCGTCGCGCATACCGGCCCCGCCGCTGCTGACGCCGCCCCCGGCGCTGACTCCTCCGCCGCTGGTGTCGGCTCGGCCGGAGGTCTGCGCGCCGCCCAAGGTGACTGCGCCGCCCGCGCTGTGCCCGCCGCCGTTTGTGTCGGCCAGGCCAGCGATCTGCGCGCCACCCGAGGTGCCCGCGCCGCCGGAAGTGTCGGCGCCGCCGACGGTCAGCCCGCCGCCGTCGGTACCCGCGCCACCCGTCGTCTGCGCGCCGCCGCCCGTCGCCGCGGGGCGCCACTCAAGCACCTGGGCACGGCCAACCGACAGCCGGTGATCGCCGGGGAAGATCACCGGGATCTCGCCGCGCTTGAGCCGCAGGTAGACCGGGCCCGGGACGTCGGCCATCGCGGCGACCACCTGCGCCGTCTCGGTCGCGTCGGCCACGTCGATGACCGTCATGCCGGGGATGGCGCGCATCAGGGCGATGTCCTCGATGGCCTGGTGGCTCGGGCCGCCGGGGCTGGACACGCCGGGCATGAAGCCGACGATCCGCACCGGCAGGCGCGGGTAGGCCACGGCGTTGACGATCTGGTCCAGCGGGCGGCGCGTGGTGAACACGCCAAACGAGTGCACGAACGGCATGAGCCCCTGCCGGGCCAGGGCGCCGGCGACCCCGATCATGTTGGCCTCGGCCATGCCCGCGTGGATGAACCGTTCGGGGAACTGATCCTGGAACAGATCCACCTCGCACTGGCGGGTCAGGTCGCCGGACAGGCACACGACCTCGGGCCGGGCGCGGGCCAGCTCGACCAGCGCCCGGCCGTAGGGCTTGAGCACGGTCCGGTACGGCGAGCCGAGCACGGCCTGGCGGGTGAGGTCAGCCATGGCCGGCCGCCAGTTCGGCGCGGAGTTCGGCGGCGGCGGCCGCGGCGAGGTCCGCGGGCAGCTTGATGAAGTGCCCGTCGGCGTCGGGCGGCAGGCAGGCCAGCCCATGCCGGGTCGAGGTCCGGCAGATGAGTACCCGAGGCCGGAGAGCCTCAGCCGCGAGCGCGGCGGCGATCGCCACGACGTCGTGGCCGTCCAGGTCGACGGCGTCCCAGCCGAACGCCTGCCATTTCGCGGCCACCGGCTCGATCGTGGTGATGCTGTCCACCGGGCCGTCGACCTGCGAGTTGTTCGCATCCAGCAGGACGCTGAGCCGGGCCAGCCGGTGATGACCGGCGAACATCGCCGCCTCCCAGACCTGGCCCTCCTGCAACTCGCCGTCGCTGATGAACGCGAACGTACGGACGCCGTCGTGGCCGGTCAGCCTGTCCCCGAGCGCGAAGCCCGCGGCCGCCGACAGGCCCTGGCCGAGCGAGCCACACGTGTACTCGGGCACCGGGCTGCGCTCGGTTCCGATCGCTTCGAGCGGCGACCCGTTCTGCCCGTAGCTGGCCAGGGCCGCCTCGTCGATCAGGCCGGTCTCCGCGGCGGCGGCGTAGGCGGCGATGACGTAGTGGCCCGGGGAGCAGACCACCCGGTCGGTCCCGGGCCGGTAGGCCGCGCCGTAGACGGCGGCGTACTGCTCGGCCGCGGACAGCGCCTGCCCCAGGTAACCGAAGCCCTGCGGCGCCACCATCGCCACGGCGCGCAGCCGGATCGCCGTGGCCAGCCGCCGCAGTGCGGCCTGATCGAGGGGCTCCACGGCGGCCTCCTTTGGTAAAGTGGCTATGCCAATTCTGCCTTAGCCCGGCGGCGTGGCGGAAGTGTTGGGGCTGGCGGTCCTCGCGCCCAGCATCGTTTGCCGTGGTTGTGGCAACGGGGACAAAAGAATGTCGTGGTTGTGGCAACGGGGACAAACCCGCGCCCGGAGCAGGAGGTCATCACGATGGGGTCCCGGGCCGCCGACCTGGCCGGGATCCGGCCGGTGTCCTCCCGGCGGGTCTCGGAGCAGGTGGCCGACCAGATCCGGGGCCTGATCACCCGCGACCGGCTGGCCGAGGGCGACCGGCTTCCTGCCGAGCGCGACCTTGCCGAGCGGTTCGGCGTCAGCCGGCCGATGATCAGCCAGGCGCTGCGCATGCTGTCGCTGATGGGCCTGGTCGAGATCCGGCAGGGTTCGGGTGCGTATGTGTTGCGCCGGCCGCAGGACATGGTCGCCGCGTCGGTGAGCCTCATGCTGGACCTCGACCAGGGCCCGCTCGACGACCTCGCGGAACTGCGGCTATGGCTGGAAACGCTGGGCGCGGCGCACGCCGCGCAGCGCGCCGAGCCCGCCGACCTGTCCGGCAGCCTCCGTCGGCTGGCCGAGGCCACCGGCAGCGCGGCCGCCTGGATCGCCGCGGACACGGTGTTCCACGCGAACGTCGTCCGCGCCGCGGGCAACGCGTACCTGACCGCCCTGTACGAGGGTGTACACACGGCCGTGCTGAGCCAGGAACATGAGCTTTGGGTCCGGACGGAGGCCGAGCCGGGGTGGCTGGCCGGCCCCGGTCGTTCCGTTTTGCTTGATATTCATCAGGCGATCTACGACGCGGTCGCGGCCGGGGACGCCGGCCGGGCGCAAACGGCGGTGCTGCGGCACCACGAGGTCATGCTTGAGCATCTCGGCCGGCGACCCGGGCCGGCCGTAGGTAAAAGTTTGGCTATGCCAACTACCTGACGACACGTATCCGAGAAGTAACGGTCCGATTGTCCGATTTTCGGACACGCGCTGCGACCAGGCAGTTCCCGCTTGTGCGCTTATGGCCGAGTCCCGGAAAGATGGCCCTTGACGGCCTGCGGCAGCGGTGTACTGATGAATCTGCCGCATCTGGGGCACCGAACGGCACGTACCGGTGCTCGGCTTTCACCTCATGCAGAGCAACGGCGTCTACCGGACACCGCCGTGGACGACGCCAAGCGATGACGCAGTCGATGTCCCTCACGCCCCAGCCGGGGTTCTTGTCCGGGTGGCTGTTCGCGTTCGGCGCCTTCGACGAGGCGCATGGGTTCGCGGTCAACATGGTGGCCGTGGTCACGCCCGCGCTGGTGGGCGCCGCGTTTCTCGGCGGCCGCCCGCGGCTGATCCGGCTGGCGTTCCCCGCGCTCGTGGTGCTGTGCCTGGCCGACTGCGTGCTGGTACAGGATCTGGGATTCCTCGGCGGGCTCGGCACGGACCCCAACAGCATGATCCCGCTGCTCCTGCTGGCGGGCGCGGGCTATCTGGCCCTGCTGCACGTGCCACGGACCGCACAGGCCGCCGCCACCACGCCAGCACGAACGCTCAGCCGTTCGGTGGCCGCCGTCGGCGGCGTCGCCCTGATCGTCCTTGGCGCCGCGCCGATGGCGGTCGCGCAGGCCAGCCCGAACGCCGATCCGATCCTGGCCCGGTCCATCGCGGGCCCGGCCGTGCCGCTGGACTATCCTGCCCCGGCATTCGCCCTGACCGACCAGTACGGCCGGACGGTGACGCTCGCGAGCCTGCGCGGCAGGGTGGTCCTGCTCAGCTTCTTCGACCCGGTCTGCAGCGCCGGGTGCCCGCCGATCGGGCCGGAGTTCCGCAAGGCCGCCGCGTTGCTCGGCGGGGACCAGGTGGAACTGGTCGGGATCGTGCTCAGCCCGGTGTACCGCCCGGTGGGCACGCTGCGGGCATTCGACCGCCGGGAGGGCCTGGACCGGGTACCGGGCTGGCTGTACCTGACCGGGACGCTGACTGAGCTCCGCCAGGTATGGCACGGTTATGGGATCACCGCGCAGGACCTCACCGGTGCGGTGGCGCTGCACACCGAGGAGGCGTACGTGATCGACGCCGCCGGGCGTGTCCGGCAGAAGTTCAGCACCAGCCCCGGACCCGGAACCGCGGCCATCAGGTCCTCGTTCGCGGTGTTGTTCGCGAACGCGGCCAGACAGGCGCTGATCGGTTCGGGCAGGTGAGGGTGCATCTGCGGACACCGGGGTAGCTACCTGGCATGTCGGCCAACACTGGGGAACAAGATGGTTGATGGTGAACCTGAACCGGACGTGCCCGAGCCGGACTACATGGGCCTGATCACCAGTACCGGTGATTTTTCCGCCTACCCGCCGATCGCGGACTACGGCTTCCTGTCCGACTGCGAGGTAACCGCGCTGGTAGCGCCGAGCGGTGCCGTCGAATGGATGTGCCTGCCCAGAATGGACTGCCCGAGCGTGTTCAGCGCCATCCTCGACCGGCGTGCGGGCAGTTTCCGGTTCGGGCCGGAGAACGTGGACGTGCCGGCCGACCGGCGTTACCTGCCCGGGACCATGGTGCTCGAGACAAGCTGGGACGCCGGCGAAGGCTGGATCGTCGTGCGTGACTGCCTGGTGATGGGGGAGTGGCGGCACGAGCACCCCGGCCGTACCCAGCACATCAGGCCGCCAACCGACTACGATGCCGAGCACATACTGTTGCGGACGGTGCGCTGCGTGCAGGGTTCCGTGCAGCTCGCGCTGGACTGCGAGCCGGTGTTCAACTACGGCACGCAGCGGGCTCGCTGGACCCGGCCCGATTCGGGTTACCACCAGGCGGTCGCCTCCACCGAGGACAGCCTGCCCGTCACCCTCACCTCGGACATCCGGTTCGGAATCGAGGGATCCGCCGCCCGCGGCAGGACCCTGTTGCGCGAGGGCGACACCCGGTTTTGCGCGTTGTCCTGGGGCCGGCGCACGCCGCCCAAGACCTACAAGGAAGCCGACAAGCGCATGCGGTGGACGGCGCACCACTGGCAGCACTGGCTGGCCCGGGGCAACTTCCCCGACCACCGCTGGCGCAGCCACCTCACCAGGAGCGCGCTGACGCTCAAGGGCCTGGCGTTCGCCCCGACCGGCGCCATCGCCGCCGCGGCCACCACGTCCCTGCCGGAGACCCCCCGGGGCGAGCGGAACTGGGACTACCGCTACAGCTGGATCCGCGATGCCACCTTCGCGCTGTGGGGCCTGTACACGCTGGGCTTCGACTGGGAGGCCAACGACTACTTCGCGTTCGTCGCCGACCTGGCCGAACGCGACGGCGGCAACCTCCAGATCGTCTACGGCATCGACGGCGCCGCGGATCTCACCGAGCGGGTGCTCGACCACCTGCAGGGCTACCAGGACGCACGCCCCGTCCGGATCGGGAACGCCGCTTACCAGCAGCAGCAGAACGATGTCTGGGGCACCGTGCTGGAATCGGTCTACCTGCACACCAGGTCGCGCGACCGGCTGGACGAACGGGTCTGGCAGGTCGCCCGCCAGCAGGTCGAGCACGCGCTCGAACACTGGCGTGAGCCGGACCGCGGTATCTGGGAGATCCGGGGGGAGCCGAAGCACTTCACGTCCTCGAAGGTGATGTGCTGGGTGGCTGCTGACCGTGGCGCGCGGCTGGCCAGGCTCCGCGACGAGCACGACACCGCCAGGATGTGGCAGAAGGCCGCGAACGAGATCCACGCCGACATCTGCACCAACGCCCTCGATGACCGTGGCGTTTTTTGCCAGCATTACGGCACCACGGCGCTGGACGCATCCTTGTTGCTGATGCCGCTGCTGCGATTCCTGCCCCCGGAAGATCCGCGGATCAAGGCCACCGTGCTGGCGATCGCCGACGAGCTGACCAGGGACGGGCTGGTCCTGCGCTACCGGGTTTCCGAGACCGACGACGGGCTGCCCGGCGAAGAAGGAACCTTCACTATCTGCACGTTCTGGCTCGTCTCCGCGCTGGCCGAGATCGGCGAGCAACGCCGGGCTCGGGACCTGTGCGAAAAGGTGCTGTCCTACGCCAGCCCGCTCTTGCTGTACGCGGAGGAGATCGACCCGCGGTCCGGCCGGCACCTGGGCAACTTCCCCCAGGCGTTCACCCACCTGGCCCTTATCAACGCGGTCATGCACGTGATCACGGACGAGCAGGCCGCCCGCCGCCAGTTGCTCGCCGGAGAAGCGGCCGTCATCCCCTGGTCATCCTGACCAGGCCCTAGGCGGCGGGCCCGGCTGCGGCGCGGGTGTGCATCTCTTCCCCGTTACGCAGCGTTGCGTCCTCCCGCCTCACGGCCCCGGGCCATCCGGCATTAATGGGAACCGGATGGACGGTCCGCACGTCTGATAACTGTTCGGCCCGGGGTGCATCCATCTGCTCATGACGCGTGCCCCGGGCCGCCTACGCCTAGTGTGTCGCGACTACACCAGGCTGGCCGGGTCTCGAGACTGGGCAAGGGCGGTGGTCGGAGTTCGCCGTGGGATTGGCGAAGGTCAGCAGCAGCGGCGGCGGCGCGTGCCTGGGAGGCACGCAGGTGCGTTAAGCGGCCTGTTGTCCGATAAGTTGGCTTGCGGAGGCCTGTTGCTGGCCAGTGGCGCACCATCTTTAGTCAGGGCAGGTGTTAATTTCTGCCAAAGGCTCCCATTGTCCGATCGCCCCGGGATCGCTAGGCTCCTCGCAGCGCCATGAGCAGTTTCTTACTTCCCGGATGGACTCACACCGGGTCGCCGCGCGGACGCGATTCATCCCGCGCGGCTCGCTGGCATGGGGAAAGGCGCACAGCGCCTGGCTTCCCGGGGGGTGGAACTCTCCCATGGCGGCCCGTAGGTGGCCGATTAGGGAGGAAACCGCTTTATGAAAGCCATGCGTTACAAGATCGCGCTGCTGTCGCTCTTGTCCCTCCTGGCGATGCTCGTGGTCGCCACCGGGGGGCCGGCGGCGGCTGCTCCGCACACGAGCGCCGCAGCTGTTACCTCATCGAGCATGGGGCCATTCAAGCCGACCTTTGTCGGCTCAGCCGCGACCGGCTGCGCCTCCCGCGGTTGTCAGCTGCTCACCGGACCGTTCCGTGTCCCGTCTGTGGCACACCTGTCCAGTGAGTCCATAGGGAGCCGCGCAAACTCGCCGGACCGGTTCAGGGCGTTGCCATCGCTGCCGCTGCACCCCCGTGCCACTAAGCAGGTCAGCGGTCCCCGCG
>Ga0207665_10000757_pt1 | contig 21745 bp, 17 predicted proteins | sample LARL112metaG_FD_184351 | JGI IMG/M metagenome (GOLD analysis project Ga0207665, IMG submission 184351) | Corn, switchgrass and miscanthus rhizosphere microbial communities from Kellogg Biological Station, Michigan, USA - LAR L11-2 metaG... | ecosystem: Host-associated > Plants > Roots >...
CGAATTCTCCCTCGGCACCACGTTCGACGTGGTGATCTGCGTCTTCGACACGCTCAACCACCTGCCCACATTCGACGCCTGGCTGGCGATGTTCCGCCAAGTGGACGCGCACCTGACCGAGGGTGGCCTGTTCGTCTTCGACGTCAACACCGTCGGCAGGCTGCGCCGGCTGGCCGCCGCACCCTCCTATGTCGAGGACTTCGGCCCGCACACGCTGGTCATGGACGTGACCACGGGCGAGGACGGCGTCTTCCCCTGGGATGTGCGGATCTTCGAACGCGTCGAAGGCAACCAGTTCCGGCTGCACCACGAGCGGATCGGGGAACTCGGCGTCCCGCTCGCCAGGATCCACGAGGCGCTCGCGCCCCGCTTCGAACTGCTGGAGGCGACCGACACAGACGGCCGCCCCGCGAACGACGAATCCGACCGGGCGTACTTCGTCTACCGGCACCGCCGCCCGGACGTCGGCTAGCTCGTCTTGCCCCGCCGGCGGCGCTTGCGGCTCACGCCCCGGACCCGGCGGCCGTCTTCCAGGTAGACCAGCGCCCGGTGGGCCGTCGCGGCCCGGACTCTCCGCCGGATCGGGCCGCGGAGCAGTGGGAGGGCATCCGCCAGCGCGACGAAGCGGTATTCGGAGACCTCCTCGGGCTGGACCACGATGCCGGCGAGGCGCTCGTCGCCGAAGTCACCGCAGTCGAAAAGGAACCTGATGCCACCAGGCCTGCCGGGGCGGGGGCGGCGGAAATCCATGCAGGCCAGGCGGCCCTGGCTCACCTCGAGGCCGCACTCCTCGCGCACCTCGCGGCGGCACGCCTCCCAGGGACTCTCGCCGTCCGCTTCCATGACGCCACCGGGGATGGTCCAGCCCGATTTGTAGGTCGGCTTCAGGATGAGCAGCCTGCCGGCCAGGTCGAAGATGAGCGCCCCCGCGGAGACCGGGATCGCCGGGAGAGCCTCGTCCTCCGGGCCCGGCTGCGCCGCCTGGCCGCCGTCACTGGTCACGACGCCACGTTACGATGCCCGCGGCGGGATGATGACGGGGTGACCGACTACATCTTCCGGGCGCCGTACAACACACCCGAGTCACGGGCAGGCCGGCCACCGCGGCCGCGCACCGAAAAGCTGCCCGGGATGCTGGTCGAGCGCGACGTGGCGGTCATGGTTGCTCCGGGCGAACCGATGTACGTCGACGTCTACCGCCCCGACTCGCGGGTTCCCGTGGCACCACTGATCGCATGGTCGCCGTATGGCAAGCACAATCCGGCACCTATCGGCATCCTCTACCCGCGCAGCGGCGTCAAGCCCGAGCACACCTCACCGCTCACCACGTTCGAGGCTCCCGACCCGCGGTACTGGGTGCCGCACGGCTACGCGATCATCACCGCGGACATCCCGGGGACCTGGTACTCCCGCGGCCGGGCGACCTACCTCTCGCCGGAGGAAGCGCGGGCCTTCGCGCAGCTCATCGAGTGGGCCGGCGCCCAGTCGTGGAGCAACGGCCGCGTCGGCCTGTCCGGGGTGTCCTACCTGACCAGCTCGCAGTGGCGGGTCGCCGAGCTGAGCCCGCCGCACCTGGCGGCGATCAACCCGTGGGAGGGGTGGAACGACACCTACCGCGAGGTCGTCAGGCACGGCGGGATTCCGGAGACCTCGTTCTGGCCCTATATCTGGCAGCGCTGGGGCGCGAGCGTGACCGAGGTCGAGGACCTGGCGGCCGAGACCGCCGCGCACCCGTTCTACGACGACTTCTGGCGGTCCAAGAGCGCCGACCTGGAGAAGATCACCGTCCCGGCCTTCGTGGTGGCAAGCTGGTCCGACCACGGGCTGCACTCCCGCGGCACGCTCGAGGGGTTCCGGCGGATCTCTTCGGAGCACAAGTGGCTCGACGTGCACGGGCGCAAGAAGTGGGCGTACTACTACGACCCGGAGTCGGTCGAGCGGCAGCGCGTCTTCTTCGACTACTTCCTGCACGACCGGGGCCCGGGGCCGGTGGCCTGGCCGGCCGTCCGGATGGAGGCCCGCGAGTCGTACAACCGCGGCAGGCACCGCACGGCCAGCCGGTGGCCGCCGGCCGAGACCGAGTACCGCACGCTCCACCTGCACCCGCCGGGCGCGGGCGCACGGGGCATGCTGGCGCCCGGGCCGGGCACGACCGAGGGCCAGATCAGCTACGACAGCCTCGGCTCCGGCCTGGCACCGCGCCGGGCGGAGTTCTCGATCACGTTCGACGACCCCGTGGAGCTGATCGGCCACATGGTCGCCACCTTGTACCTGTCCTCGCCGGAGGCGGAGGATCTCGACGTCTTCGTGGCGCTGTTCAAGCTGGACGCCGCCGGCGCGCACGTGGGATTCCCCTACTACGCCCAGTTCGAGGACGGCCCGATGGCGGTCGGCTGGCAGCGGGCCTCACACCGGGAACCCGACCCGCAGCGGTCCACGCCGTTCCTGCCGGTGCTGGCGCACCAGCGGGCGCTGCCTGTCTCCCCCGGCGAGGTGGTCCGGCTCGACATTGAGGTGCTGCCCTCGGGCACCAGGTTCGAGGCTGGCGAGCGGTTGCTGCTCGTCGTCCAGGGCAGCGACGTGAACCGTTACCCCAAGCCCGCCGTGTACGCCCGGCACGAGGACACCGTCAACAACGGCCCGCACATCCTGCACACCGGCGGCCGGTTCGCCTCCCGCCTGGTCGTTCCCGTGTTCCCCGGAAAGGGCTGAGGCAGACGCCGCGGCGGCCCGGTGACCAGGATCATCTCGTTCTCCTCTGTTGTCCGCGGCCTCAGCCGGCCTGGCCGGCGGGCACGACGCGCAGCCGCAGGTACTGCCTGATGCCAAGCAGCCGGAAACCGGCCCGGTCCACCGGGCCGAACGCCGACTTCAGCAGCGGCCCGGCGTCGCGGCGGTCCACGAACTCGGGCGCGACGGCCGTGTACTCCTCGCCATTGACCTTGAGCGAGCACCCTCCGGCCGCCCGCACGTTCTTCGCCCAGTCCGACTGGTTGCCGAAGGTCAGCGGGATCACCGCCACGTCACCGTGGACCCGGGCGCCGGCGGGCGTGGAGTAGGCGCGGCCGGACGTGCGGCCGATGTGCCGCACCTCCGCGGCCATCCGGACATGCCGCCGCCCGGCGAACTTGCGCATCAGCGGGTTGAGGATCCGGGTCAGCGGGCGCATCGCGATCCTCACTAGCAGCGACGGCGGCACCGGCGTGAGCGGGACCGCCTGGGAGTTGGTGCTCATCTCTGGCTCCTTACCTGTGCCCCGGGCGCAGGTGCCCGGGGCACAGGTAAGGACGGAACGGCCGCGCCGATGGTGACGCCGGGACCGACTTCCCCTGGCCGGGGCCGGGCCAGGGCCGGACCGGGCCTAGACCGGGCCGGATAGCTGGAGGCCGAGAGCGGCCACCTTGCGCGGGTCGGCGATGACGTGAACCGACTCGATCAGTTCGCCGCGCATGCCGAGCACCAGCACGCCCGCCAGGTCCCTGTCGCGGAACCCGAGTAGCGCTGGCTGGCCGGCCAGTGGCTGGGAGACCAGCGTGGCCGGGCCCCAGAACCGCAGCAGGTTCGCCGCGATCTGGGCGGCGCCGTGCACCACCTCGCGCGCAGGCCCTTCGGGCCCGAGGTCGATGTCCCCCCACGCGTCCGGCGCCAGCACCGCCAGCAGGCCGTCGAGGTCACCGGTGGCGCAGGCGGCGATGAACCTCTCGGTGACCAGGCGGTGCTCGGCGGTGCCGACGTCGGCACGGGTGCCTGGCTGGCCTTCGGCGATCTTCTGCCTGGCTCTCCTGGCAAGCTGGCGGCAGGCGGGTGCCGTCCGGCCCACCGTCTGCGCGACCACGGGGAACGGTGTGCCGAAGATGTCGTGCAGCACGAAGACCACCCGCTCGGCCGGGCTGAGCCGCTGCAGAACGACAAGCAGCGCCAGGCTGACGCTGTCGTCCAGGGTGACCCGGTCGGCGGGGTTGGCCAGGGCACCGGCGGGCGGCGCGACGAATTCGATCCCGGCCGAGTCGTGCGGCCGCTCCCTGCGGGTGCGGGCGGAGCGGATCCGGTCCAGGCACAAGCGGCTGGTCACGACGATCAGCCAGCCCCGCTCGTCGGTGATCTCGCCCACGTCCGCGGCCAGCAGGCGGGTGAACGCATCCTGGACGGCATCCTCGGCAGCGCCGATGTCACCGAGCATCCGGAACGCGAGATCGACCAGGTACGGGCGATGGTCCCGGTACGCCTGGACGATCTTGGCGCCGTTGGCCGTCTCGCTCATGCCAGTCCTTCCGCACCGCGCCGGGGCTCTGCCGGAGCCGTAGCCCTGCCGGAAGGACGAACCAGGCGCGCGGATCGTGACAGCGTCTCGCAAGCGACACCCGATCGCCACGCCGAACCGGACAACTACCCCGATACCGGGCGCCCGCCCTCCTCGCCAGGTTCGTGATCATGACTTTGCTGTGCCTCCAGCAACAGCAAAGTCATGATCACGAGCAAGAAGGATCATGCACAGCCCGGATGAGTGGCGCCGGGGCGGCTGTCACAGTTCGGGCCGCTGCGCCGTCCTTTCCGGTGACCGTGCCCCGCCCGCGTGCCGCGGCCCAGCAGGAGAGGAGAGCCATGACCCGGATACCCAGCCATAGCGTGGCGGACGCCCCCGATGCTTCCCGGTCGCTGCTGGAAGAGATGATCCAGTTCTCTCCCACCGGGCAGCCACTCAACATGCATGCCCAGATGGCCCACTCCCCGGCCGTGCTCGAGGCCTACGTCTCGCTCCGGCGGGCCGCAGCGCGCCTGGGCACGCTGGACCAGCGGATCCGTTCCGCGCTCATGCTCACCTCGGCCGCGGCCGCGGGGAACGGCTACGCGGTGGCCGTGCTCTCCATGCTCGCGCTGCGGTCGGGCTGGCGTCAGGACGAGGTGGACGCCCTGAGGGCGGGCAAGGATCTGGGTGACGCGGCGACCGATGCCCTGGCCGGCCTGGTGCGCGCCGCGGCGGCCGGCCAGGGGCGGGTCAGCGACGCGGCCTGGGCGAGTGCGCTGGCCGCGGGCTGGACCGACGAGCAGCTCGCCGAGGCGTTCGCCTCCCTGGGGCTGGCCGTGTTCACCGCCTACTTCCTCAACTACGCGGCCACCGACCTGGACCTCCCGGCAGGACGGTGAGGCGTGGAACTGGTCCAGGCCCGGCTGGTGACCGAGGACGTGGCCGGGCTGGCCGGGTTCTACGCCCGGCTCGTCGGCGCCGAGGTGCCGCTGAACGAGTACTACGTGGAGGTGCCCGCCGGGCCGACGTCGGTCGGCTTCTCCAAGCGGCGGTTCACCGAGTACCGCGCGGCCGCCGCGGCCTGCCCGGGCCCGGCGCGGCCGTCGCGCGAGGTGATACTCGACTTCCTGGTGGCCGACGTGGACGCCGAGTACCCGCGGATCGCGGCCCTGGGGGTCGGCTGGGTTCTGCCGCCGACCACGCAGCCGTGGGGCAGCCGCTCGATGATCTTCAACGATCCCGTGGGCAACCTCGTCAACGTGTTCTCCCGGCCTGGTGGGCCGGCGTAGCGCTTGATCTTTACCTGCCCTGCCTGGCGGCGGCGTTCCCCGGGCACTCGGGCTTTTGCCCGAAACGACCCATATCCGGGCGGGACCGGCGCTAGTCTCCTCAATGCATCCGCTTCCTGGAGTTTGGGGCCACCCGGTGTCCGACGTGGAACGCGATTACCGTAGTCATTCTGTGATTGGTGCGGCCCGGCATGGCCGCGTTGCCGCATCCTTATCCGGCCCCCGCCTGACCCGGTTACCTGGGCGTCCATCTCGTCTCGCGCGTTCGGCAGGGCCCCGTGCCGCCCGTGTGCGGCCCCATTCGGATTCGGAGGTAACCGGCCGGTGAAAGCTGCGGCGTTCTACGAATACGGGCCCGCGGAGGCGATGCAGTACGCGGACATCCCCGATCCCGGCGTCGGCCCGGGGGACGTGCTGATCCGGGTGCAGGCCTGCGGCGTCAACCACTCGGACTTAGACTCCCGGGCCGGGACGTCGCGGTGGCCGTTCAAGCTGCCCATGGTCCTCGGCGCGGAGTTCACCGGAACGGTGGTCGAGGCGGGCAGCCAGGCGGGGCACATCCGCACCGGCGACCTCGTCACGGCCCTCCAGCAGTTCAACTGCGGCCACTGCCCGCAGTGCGCCATGTGGCGGCCTGACCTCTGCGAGGACTTCGAGATCTTCGGCACCACCAGGTGGGGCGGGTACGGCGAGCTTGTCCGCGTGCCGGCCAGGGTGGTGGTGCCCCTCGACGCCGACGACGATCCGCTCGTCATGGCGGCGGGGCAGTGTGTCGTCAGTACCGCATGGCACATGGTGAACCGGCTGGCGCTGGTGCGGCCGGACGACCTGGTCCTGGTCCCCTCGGCCTCCGGTGGGGTGGCTGGGGCCCTGGTGCAGTGCGCGAAGCTGGCCGGGGCGAGGGTGATCGCCACGGTCGGCTCGGCCGCCAAGGCCGGACGGGTGGCCGCGTTCGGGGCGGATGCGGTCGTGGTCCGTGGTGACGGTGACATCGCCGCGGACCTGCTGAGCACCACCGGCGGCCAGCGCTTCGACGTGGTACTCGACACCGTGGGCGGCGACCTTTTCGGCGCCCACCTGTCGGTGTTACGCGAGGAAGGCACGCTGGTCACCTGCGGCGCGCACGCCGGCGAGGTGGTGCCGCTCGACCTGATTCCGCTGTTCCGCAACGGCTGGCGCATCGTCGGGTTCCGGCTGGCGCCACCCGACGACCTCGCGGCCTCGCTGGAACTCATCCGGCGCGGTGCGGTCAAGGTGCCCATCGCCGCCACCTTCCCGGTGAGCGACGCCGCCGAAGCGCACCGCTTCCTGGAGCGCCGCCAGCATGTCGGGAAGGTGCTCCTTGTTGCCGTCTGACCCGGCCCGACCGGCCGACGGTCCCATGGTTACCACACAGTCACGCCCCGGTAACGGGCTGACACGACCAGCGGCCTTGTGAGACTATGGCCGCGTTATCCGACATGTCGCTTTTCCAGCAGATCAGCACGTTGATGTCGCACTCGGCGCGGGTGCGTAAATGTGATCATGCCAATGCAAGCCGACTCGCATCAATAGGCAGAACATCGTGGAGGTAAGCCCCGTGGTTCGATCAGATCAGGAAAGTACGCCGCGGCGGGCAGAGGGATTGGGACGGCGCCAATTCCTCCGCGGAATTGCCGCCACCGGCGCCGTGGCGGGTGCCGGGAGCTTACTCGCCGCGTGCGGCGGCGGATCAAGTTCCGAAGCCCCGAAGCAGGCCACTCAGGCCAGCCGCTCCTTACGGCGTGGCGGCAACCTCAAGCTGGGCCTCACCGGCGGCTCCAGCTCGGACACCCTCGACCCGCACAAGAGCCTGACGTACCTGGACACCTCCCGGCTCCAGTCGCTCTACCAGCCCCTTGCCCAGCTCGACGCCCAAGCGCAGGTCGAGTACGTGCTGGCGGAGTCGATCACCCCGCACGGGTCGCTGTCCAACTGGATCATCCGGCTCCGGCCGGGCGTGACGTGGCACGACGGCAAGGCTTTCACCGCCGACGACGTCATCTTCACGTTCCAGCGGGTGTACGACAACGACTTCACCGGCAAGTTCGGCCTCGGCCCGATCGACCTCAAGCACACCAAGGCGGTCGACAAGCTCACCGTCCAGGTGAAGATGACCAAGCCCTTCGCCAGCTTCGCCGAGCAGCTCGCCGCGTTCTGGTACAACCTGTACATCGCGCCGGTCGGGTTCAACCCGGCGAAACCGGTGGGCACGGGCCCGTTCGTCTACCAGAGCTTCACGCCCGGCCAGCGCAGCGTGTTCACCAGGAACCCGCACTACTGGAAGTCGGGCCTGCCGTACGCGGACACCCTGACCATCATCGACTTCAGCGATAACACCACTCTCCAGGCCGCACTGGCCACGGGCGTTATTCACGGCGCCGGCGCGCTGGACGGGCCACAGGTCGCGTCGCTGGCCACCACCAGCGGCATCAAGACGGTCGTGTCGCACTCGGGCGAGATCGTCCCGTTCACCATGCGCGTCGATCAGGCGCCGTTCAACGACGTGAACGTCCGCCAGGCAATGCGCCTGCTCGTCGACCGCCCGCAGTTGATCGACTCGGCGCTCGACAGCTACGGGGTGGTCGCCAACGACCTGTTCTCCCCCTACGATCCCGACTTCGACCACTCGCTGGTCCGCCCGGCCCAGGGCGACATCCCGCACGCCAAGTTCCTGCTGAAGAAGGCGGGCCAGGAAGGCCTGACCGTGCAGCTCACCACCTCGGCGGTGGCCACGGGCACGGTGGCGATGGCGACCGTGCTTGCGGCCCAGGCCAAGGCGGCAGGCGTGACGATCAACATCAACAACGTCCCGCCCGGCACCTTCTTCGGGCCCAACTACCTGAGGTGGACGTTCTCGCAGGACTACTACAACTACTACCCCTACCTCTCACAGGTGGCGGAGTCGATGCTGCTCGGCTCGCCGTTCAACGAGACGCACACCAGCAACCCGCAGTACACCAGCCTCTACAACCAGGCGAACGCGACGGCCAACCCGTCGGTGCGCAGGGAGATCCTGCGGGAGATGCAGCAGTTCGACTTCAACGAGGGCGGCTACATCATCCCGGCCTACATCGACGTGCTTGACGCCTACAGCGACAAGATCACCGGGTACACGCCCGGCAAGGTCGGCCAGCCGCTGTCGAACTTCGACTTCGAGCACTTCGCGTTCGTCGGGTAGCGCCCCTGGCTGAGCTGTATGAAACACCTGGCCCGGACGGCGGATCGCCGTCCGGGCCAGGTGTTTGCCGTGCCTGCTGCTGACCGTCAGCGCAGCAGCATGTTCCGCACGGACAGGGTGGTGTTGATCATCCCCGTGCCGTACATGAGGTCGGCCACGCGCTGGACCTGCCCGACGCTCAGGAACGTCGGATACTGCCCGATCGTGACGAGTGACGCCTGTCGCGAAGACATCTCCGGCAGCGTGCGCAGCACCGACTGGGCGATGCCAGGCTGGGCCGTGCTGGCCTTGGCCTGGTCGAGCGCTTCACGGAAGGCCTGCAGGGCGGCGGCGTTGTCGCGCGCATAGCTGGCCGTGGTGAAGTATCCCGACAGCGGCAGGCCGGCGGTCACACCGCTGCACGCGTCAAGCAGCTCGATGGCGCCGAGCTGGGTCTCCGCCTGCAGGATGTAGGGCTCGGTGGCCACGATCGCGCTGACCGTGTGATCGCGCAGCGCGCTGATCATGCTGCTCGGGGGCATGGCGTCCCACACCACGCTCGACGGGCTGACACCGTCGCTCTGCAGGGCAGACTCGGTCGCCAGCGTCTCCATGTTGTAGGGGGCGGATGCGGAGAATGGGGCAAGCTCACGCGGGGGCGTGGCGACGGCCTTGCCCTGTAAGTCCTGAGGAACCCGCACCGTTGAGCCGGGAAGCGTGAGCACTTCCATCAGGCCCGGTGTCGCGTCATAGCCGTCCGCGATCAACCGTAACTGCGCGCGGTGCGCGCGGGCCTGCACGTAGAGCAGCCCGGAGTAGTCACCGCTGACCACCTCCGCCTGGCCGCTGGTCAGTGCCCCATACGCCTGCTGGAGGGTCTGGTACGTCTGCACCGTCACGTTCAGCCCGTGCTGGGCGAACAGCCCGTCCTTGACGCCTACCTGCAGCGGGGCGTTCTCGAATCCGGGGACGACCGCCACCGTGATCTGCTGGCCGCCGCCCTGCGCCTGGCCGCCGGGCTGGCCGGACGAGGCGCCCATCATGGGGACGTGGCAGCCCGTCGCGAATAACACCAGCCAGGCCGAAGCCAGGGTCATGCCCGACCGGCGCAGCATCCTGCCGCGCCCGGTGCGGGGTCTTGCCTCACCAAGACCCAAGGGAGCTCCTCCATTGTCCGGATACCTGCGGAGCACGGATACGCCGACATTTCCTAAGGAACCTAGTAGTGCTGGGGTGCTCCGTTCCTGCATACGCTAGACGTTCGGCAGCGCCCGCGTGCCCGGTCGATAAGACTCGTATGCCCTAAGTGCCCATTTAGCACCAGTAGCATCTTTTAGCATCGAAAGTATCTTTAGATAACAGTGGTAACACTTGATGTGGGTGACGCGGCCAGGCGTTAGAGTGAGCCCCAGACTCTGCTGAGACGGCCGTGCGCAGAATGGCCGGCCGAGAAGTGTCGGTGTTTTAGCTTCACGCGGCTTACCGCGGCTCAGTGGACGCCTGCCGTTCCCCAGGTGAGAGGTGCAACACTGTGCGGTCCAGGCGAGAGATAACGGGCAGTCCGGCCCGTGACACGCTTCTGCGGTCACCGGCGCACGTCCCCACCGCATCCTTAGAGGCGCCCGCAAGCCGGGCCCAGTTCCACGACGGCGCGGCCGGCAACGGCACGGCGCCCCACAACGGTAGTTCCCCGGCCAGCCCCCATCCGGTTCCCCTCGCCAGGCGGAAGTCGTTACAGAACGGGCTGAAGAACTGGCGGGTGCGGTCCCGTCTCTTGCTCCTGGTCGTGTTACCGACGTTATCCGCAGTGATCTTGGGCGGCGTCGCCGTGGCCGCCTCCGTCCGCAGCGCGGCCGCTTATCAGCGGGTGGAACAGTTTTCCAGGCTGGGCGGCGAGATCACCGGCCTGGTCCAGGCGCTGCAGGCCGAGCGCGAGGACACGATCAGGTACATCACGATGGGCCCGGCCGCGTCTGGCCGCGGCGCGCCGCACTCCGCGGCCGCGCCCGAGCTTGCCGTGCTCAGCCAGGACTACAGCGCCACCGACCGGCTCGCGGCCACGGTGCGTGGCCTGGCGGGCAACATCGGCAGCTCCTACCCTGCGGTGGCACGGCAGGAGGCCCAGGGGGCGATCACCGCGATCAACGGGATCGCCGCGCTGCGCAGTGCCGCGACCGGCACCCAGATGCCCTCCTTAGCCGTCATCCAGCAGTACGCCGCCACGATCGACCAGTTGCTTGCGCTGCAGGATGAAATCGCCACCGGCGGCAACGACGCGGCGCTCGCCGACACCGTCCGTGTCGTGGGCCTCATCTCCGGGATGAAGGAGGAGGTGTCGCAGGAACAGGCGATCCTCACCTCGGCCCTGACGCCGGACCTGGTGGGCGCGGGCCAGTTCCAGCCCGGCCAGCTGTCCGCGCTCAACGCCGCGCAGGCGGAACAGCAGGCCAACGTGGCACAGTTCAGCCTGAGCGCCACCGCCAGCCAGCGCCAGGCCTACAACACCACGCTGTCGTCGGCGCAGGCCGACCGGGCGCAGGCACAGATCCAGCAGGCGATCACGCTCGCGCTCGGCGGTGGATCCTCGGCGGAGAACCCCGCCTACACCAACGCCGCCAACGGCTCCGCGTACCTGGTGTCCAGCCTGCACGCGGTCGAGCAGCGGTTCATGAACTCGATCATCGCCCAGAGTGCGTCGCAGCGGGGCAAGGCGATCAGGTCGGCGCTCATCGACAGCGCCGCGGTGATGCTGGTGCTCGCGCTGGCTCTGTTCTTCACCACGGCCGTGGGCCGGTCGATGACCCGTCCGCTGCGCAGGCTGCGCAGCGGCGCGCTCGACGTGGCCGGCGTGCGGCTGCCGGAGACGGTGCGCCGGATGACCAAGGGCGACGTCACGGACGCGGCGCTGGAGGTCGAGCCGATCGACGTGGACTCCACCGACGAGATCGGTGAGGTCGCGCGGGCGTTCGACCAGGTGCACCGGGAGGCGGTGCGGCTGGCGGCCAACGAGGCGGCGCTGCGCGGGAATGTCAACGCGATGTTCGTCAACCTGTCGCGCCGGTCCCAGTCGCTGGTCGAACGGCAGATCCGGCTGATCGACGATCTGGAGCAGGGTGAGCAGGATCCTGAGCGGCTGGCGAACCTGTTCCAGATGGACCACCTGGCCACCCGGATGCGCCGCAACTCCGAGAACCTGCTGGTGCTGGCCGGCCACGAGCTGTCCAGACAGCGCACGGAGCCGGTGGCGCTAGTCGACGTGCTGCGCGCGGCGGTCTCCGAGATCGAGCAGTACGAGCGGGTCGTCCCGAACATTCAGCCGGGAATCTCGGTCCGCGGGCAGGCGGTCAATGACGTGGTGCACCTGCTGTCCGAACTGGCCGAGAACGCGACCACGTTCTCCCCCGCGGACACCCCGGTGAACGTGTCGGGGCACCTGCTCAACAGCGGCGGCGCGCTGCTGGACATCACCGACCGGGGCGTCGGGATGGATGCCGACGAGATGGCACACGCGAACTGGCGGCTGGACAATCCGCCGGTGGTGGACATCGCGGTATCCCGGCGGATGGGCCTGTTCGTGGTTGCCCGGCTGGCCTCGCGGCACGGCATCCGGGTCCGGCTGCGGCCCGCGACCATGGGCGGCCTCACCGCGCTGGTCTGGCTCCCCGACGACGTGATCACACGCGAGGCCTTCCCCACGACCATGGGCTTCCGCCGGTCCCAGCCGCCCGCCAACGGAACCACCGAGCCGCCGGCCGACGAGCCTGGCGACCGCAGCGCCGCGGCGCGGGCCGTGGCGGCCGCCCGCGTGGCCAGGTTCGAGCCGCTCCCCGGCCTGGATGAGGCACCGACGGACCCCGGTGGGCTCGCGGATCCGGGCGAGCTGGCCGCGGCGCCGACGGCCGAGCTGATCGCGCCCGAGCTGATCGCGCCCGAGCCGGTGGCGGACACCACCCAGGGCTACGGGATCAGCAGCGGTCACGACACGAACGGCAGCACCGCCAGCGGCAGTATGGGCACGACCGGCGGCTCCGGCACGAACGGCGGCCCCGGCACGAACGGCAGCCTGGCTGCGAACGGCACCCTCGGTGCCAACGGCAGTCTTGGCGTCAACGGTGGCCTAGGTGCCAATGGCACGGCGCCGGGGGCGAACGGCGAGAGCGCCGTGACGCCGTCCGGCGTGATAGTGCCGCCCCCGGCGATCGTCGGCGAGGAGAACCGGCTGCCGATCTTCGAGTCGGTCGAGTCCGACTGGTTCCGGCGCGGCCGGCATGGTGCCGACTGGACCGCCACCGTGTCGGGAACGGTGCCGGGCCCGGCCGTGGCCCCGGTCCCGGCCTCGGCCGGCTGGTCGTCACCCGCGGACGCGGGATGGCAGGCCGCGGAGGTGGCGCAGGCACCGGTGACCTCGGGCACGACCCGGGCGGGCCTGCCCAAGCGGGTGCCGAAGGCGAACCTGGTGCCCGGCGGCGTCAGCATGCCGGCGGCGGCCGGGCCCGCGCCGCGGTCTGCCGCCCAGACCAGGGACCGCCTGACGAGCTACCAGCAAGGCGTCAGGAATGCCCGGCAGGCCGCACCGTCGGATGACGACGATGAACAGGGCGGGCCAGGAAAGGAGGAGATGGCGTGAGCCCAGTGACGTCCTCGGCGCAGGACCTGAATTGGCTGATTACGAACTTCGTGGAGCGAGTGCCTGCGGTGGCCCACGCCATCGTCGTGTCCGCGGACGGCTTACCCCTGGCCTTCTCTGAGGGTTTCCCGGCCGACCGGGCCGACCAGCTTGCCGCGGTGGCCTCGGGACTGAGCAGCCTGACCCAGGGTGCGGCACGGGTGTTCGAGGGTGGCGCCGTCCTGCAGACGGTGGTCGAGATGGAGGGCGGGCTGCTGCTGTCGATGGCGATCAGCAACGGCTCCAGCCTGGCAGTGCTCGCGTCGCCCGATTGCGACATGGGGCTGGTGGCGTACGAGATGACGCTGCTGGTGGAGCGGGTTGGCCGGGCGCTTACCCCGGAGCCACGGGGCGGCTTATGGCCCCGCGGCGGCAGCTAGCCGCCGCGGTACCCGGCCGGACCCCTTCCACCTTGCTCGAAAGGCTAGCCAGTGGACTTCGCAAGCTCGGCCCCCCTGCGTGGTGACGCCGGGGAAGCGGCGATGACGTCGGTCAAGATTGTCGTGGCGGGCGGCTTCGGCGTGGGCAAGACCACCTTCGTCGGGTCGGTCTCGGAGATCACCCCGCTGACCACAGAAGCGGTGATGACCGCCGCCAGCACCGGCGTCGACGACCTGTCCCAGGTGCCGGACAAGACCACCACAACGGTGGCCATGGACTTCGGCCGGGTGACCCTGGACGAGGGCCTTGTCCTGTACCTGTTCGGCACGCCGGGGCAGCACCGGTTCTGGTTCATGTGGGACGACCTCATCCAGGGCGCCATCGGTGCGGTGGTGCTGGTGGACACGCGGCGGCTGGAGGATTCCTTTCCGGCGCTTGACTACTTCGAGAATGCGGGCGTGCCGTTCCTGATCGGCATCAACGGCTTCTTCGGCAAGTATCCGCACACCATGGCCGAGGTCCACGAAGCGTTGTCGGTGAACCGGAACGTGCCCATCATCGAATGCGACGCCCGGCAGCGCCGGTCGACCAAGACGACCCTGATCGCTCTGGTCCAGCACGCCATGGCCACCCAGCTCAGCATGCGCTGACGACCATGCCATTCCCGTTACCGCGATTCCCGCCGGCGCAGCGCCAGCCTTCGCTCCTTCGGGACCGGCAGGGCGCCGCGCAGCCGGCCCAGGCCGCCGGCCAGTCGCGCGGCGGGGAACGCCGGGAAGGACGCCGTCAGCGCGGGCGCGAGCCGCAGGCAGGTAAGCGCGGCGCCGGCACCCGGCGATGACCCGCCGGCTGGCCTCGGCGACGAGGGCCGCGGCTCGCCTGCCATGAGACCGGCGGCCGGGCCTTGCCGACCCCGCTCCGGCAAGGCCCGGCCGCTTCGCCTGCCAGGACACCCTCATCTGGCCACATCAGCTGGATGCTGACCCGGCTGGGAGGCACCGGCGGCCGGGCGGCGGCGGCGCACAGGCGCTCGTTCCCCGCGCCGGAACACCAGCCACAGACCGCCGAGAGCGATGGCGAAAACCGGCAGCCAGGCGATCCGCTCGACGATCCACATCGCGCTGTCCGGGGCCGTGTGCAGACCCGGCAGCCGGCCGATGAGCAACGCGGCCATGGTGACCGCGAGGAAAGCGGTCTGGTGCCAGAGGAACAACGTCATCGCGGACAGGTTGGCCGTGGCGACGGCCGCCCAGGCGAGCGGACGGCGCATCAGCCGGGCCAGCGGTTCCCGCAGCAGCAACACGAGGCCGACCTGGGCGATGCCGAAGGTCACGACGGCGAGCGTGGGCGGGTTCAGGTTGGAGATGGCGGCACCGTTCACGCCGACCATGCTGGCCGGGTACCCGGCCCACAGCACCAGCGCCGTCGTGGCCGCGACGCCGCCGGCGAGCATGAAGGCGGCCCCTCGCCGCCCGGGGAACGCGCCCCGGGCCCAGGCGATCCCGAGCAGGTAGGGGACCATCCAGCCGGCCACGACGTTGATCCAGCCGACCCACGACGGGCCGCCGAGGTCGAAGCGCACGGCGTCGGCGGCCGCGACGACGACCATGGGGATCGCCGCCGCGAGAATGCCGAGGCGGCGGACCATGGCAACGGCCAGTGGGGTCAGCGCGGTCAGCACCACGAACACGCCCAGGAACCACAGTGGGTCGAGCACCAGCGTGAGCACGGTGTGCAGCGCGGAGCCGGAGACGCCGCCGAGGTACAGTCCCGCCGCCAGCGGCACCCAGACCGCGGCCAGCAGCGCGACCGGCCTGGACAGCCGGACCAGGCGCTGGCGCAGCCAGGACCGGTAGTCGCCTTTATAGCTGCGGGCGGCGGCGTACCCGCCGACCAGGAAGAAGACGGCGAGCGTCTGGAAGATCCAGGACAGCGGGGTGAGGTAGGGCATCGTGGCCAGCGGGCTCTGGTCGTGCAGCCCGGCCGGGCCGGAAGTCAGCACCAGCGCGGTGACCAGCCAGTGGCCGAGGATGACGCCGGCGATGGCCAGGGCGCGCAGCGCGTCAACGGTGCGGTCCCGGTGCGCCGGGGTGGCGGCGTCGATCTTCGCGGCGAGGCCACGGGCGCGTGCGATGGCGTGGCTGGTCATTGGGTCACCCCGGCAGGGTCACCGAGCGCGATCTCGGCCAGGTTGCGCAGGGCGATGCCGCCCGGCTTGAAGTAACCGCTGTGCCCGCCTTCGCCGCAGGCGAAGATCCTGGCGCCGAAGGCCGGGGCCATCGGGTCCTGGCCGAAGCCGAGCCCGAGGAAGTGCACGTGCGGCACGTTCGCGATCCAGTCGCCCGCGCCCCGGCCCGCCCACACCCGGGCGGTGGTGTGCAGCGCGCGCACCGAGGAGGCGTCCATCCCGGGGCTGCCGACCACCGCGATGTCGGTCACCGGCAGGTGTGCGGCGGCCAGGCCGCAGACCACGGATCCGTAGCTGTGGCAGATCAGCGCGACCTGGTGGCCGTGCCTGACGAGGTCTTCCACGAACGGGCGCAGCGCGTCCGCGCCCTGCCCGGCGTCGCCCGAGGTCATGACGGCGGGACTCAGCGTGCTCGGGGTCTTGTAGCCGAGCCAGGCGATGACCGCGAGTCGTGCGTGCGGGTCCAGCTTGCGGGCCTGCGCCGTGAGGGCGCGGGCCGCGCCCTCTGGCGAGGCCGTGCCCCGGGTGTCGAACGTGGTCAGCGATGTGTCCGAGCCCGGAATGAGGATGGCCACCCGGGTGGCCGTGGCCAGGTCACCGAAGACCTCCACGGCCACGCCATGCCCGGCGGGGTTGAAGTCGAGGTACTGCCCACCGCGCATAGCATTCAGTGATTGCGCGAGCCCGGTGTTGCCCGCCCGGCTGGCGGCAATCGCGGCCCGGACGATCTGGTGCGCGTCGGCCGTGTAGCGGGCCGCGAGCCCTGGGGCGGTGAGAGTCGGCATCGGCTGGAGCCGGTCGGCCGGGGCGCTCGGGTACACGGCGGCGGTCGTCGCGGCCACGGCGGCCGCGATCGCCGCGATGGCGCTGGTGCGGCGCAGTCTCATGACGAGTCCTTCCTGTCCGGATGTGCGACTGACCAGGAAGTTACGGAGCGCCACTCGTGGTCGGCGTCACCCTGCGGAGCCGACTGCCGGCCTCCCCCGCAGGTGCCACGAGGGCCACGCCGGGCCACGCCGGCGGGCCGCCGGCGGCAGCCGAAGTAGTCGCCCCCCTACTCAGGTAGCGGTGCGAAGATGCCTCTCAGGAGTCACGAAACTGCCCGTGCCGCCGCCTTACGCTGGCTCTATGAACCCGGGCTCCAGCCCCAGTCCCCGCACCGGCCGCACTGCCACCGCCAGGCGCCAGATCGCGGCCGTGTTCGCGGCCGGCGTCACCAGGCCGGCTGCGCCGCGCCCGCGGTGGTTGAGGCGCGGGAGGATCGACCTGGTCGCGGTCGCCGATGTGATCGTGGCGCTCATCTGTTTCGCCGCTACGGACAGCAAGCTGACGAACCAGCACCCGCACCAGGCCAGTTCCGTGGTGCTCATGCTGATCTCGCTGGCCCTGTGCGCGCCCCTTGCCGTGCGCACCTATCTCCCGCTGACGGCCTTCTGCGCCTCTGCGGCCGGCCTGTTCTGGGTCGGCGGGGCGTATTCGGGGATGGGGCCGCTCCCGGGCCCGATTCTCGTCTACATCCTGTGCCTGTACGCGGTGTCGGTGCGCTGCGAGTCGTGGGTGGTGGCGACCGCGGGCGTGGTCACGGTGTTCGGCGGCATGCTGATCTATGGACAGCCCCTCACGGAGGCCTTCCTCACCGCCGCGGTCCCGATCCTGGCGGGTGTGGTCGTCCGCACCCGGCGTGGCAGTGCCGAACGGCTCGCCGTCCAGGAGCGCCGGCACGAGGGGGAGCGCGCGCTGCTCGAAGAGCGCCAGCGCATCGCCCGCGAGTTGCACGACGTCGTCGCGCACCACATGTCGGTGATCGCGATCCAGGCCGAGGCCGGGCCGTACAAGGTCCAGGATCCGCCGAAGGAACTGGTGGAGAGCTTCGCGGATATCCGCGCCAGCGCCCTGTCCGGCCTCAAGGAACTGCGCCGGGTGCTCGGCGTGCTGCGCAGCGACACGCCGGAAACCACGCCCCAGCCGGGCCTCGATGACCTGGAGGGGCTGCTGGAGTCCGCACGCAGCGCGAGCGTAACGGTCACCGCCAGTGTCAGCGGCACCGCCCGCCCGCTCCCCGCGGGGGTCGACCTGTCCGCCTACCGGATCATCCAGGAGGCACTGAGCAACGCCATGCGGCACGCCCCGGGAGCGGCGGTCCAGGTGAAGCTGTACTACGGCGATGCGGCCCTGGTGGTGGAGGTTCGCAACGACCACTGCCTACCGGAGACTCGTGTTCCCGGAGAACAGGACGGGGTGCCCGGCGAGGGCGGCGGGCATGGCATCATCGGCATGCGTGAACGCGCCACCATGCTGGGGGGCCACCTCCAGGCCGGCCCGACCGAGAAAGGCGAGTTCCTGGTGACCGCCGCTCTTCCGCTGGACTCTGGCTCGGCGCAGGATGCGTCGTGACCATCCGCGTCGTGATCGCTGACGACCAAGGGATGGTGCGCTCCGGCTTCTCCGTGCTGCTGAACGCCCAGCCCGACATCGAGGTCATCGCGGAGGCGGTGAACGGGCACGAGGCCATCACCCACGCCACCGAACTGCAGCCGGACGTGATCCTCATGGACGTGCGGATGCCGGTACTCGACGGCCTGCAGGCCACCCGCGCGATCACGGCCATGCCCGACCCGCCCAAGGTCCTCGTGCTGACCACGTTCGACCTCGACGACTACGTCTACGAGGCGCTGCGTTCGGGCGCCAGCGGGTTCCTGCTCAAGGACGCGTCCGCCCACGAACTGGCCGAGGCGGTGCGGCTGGTCGCGGCCGGCGACGCGTTGCTCGCCCCGGGGGTGACCCGGCGCCTCATCGCCGAGTTCGCCAGGATGGGCGCGCCCAGGACCCCGGGCCGCAAGCAGATCGAGGGCCTCACCGACCGGGAATCGGAGGTGCTTGCCCTGGTGGCCCGCGGGCTGTCCAACGCGGAGATAGCCGACCGGCTCGTGGTGGCGGAGCAGACCGTGAAGACCCACGTCAGCCGGATGCTGATGAAGCTCGGGCTGCGGGACCGCACCCAGGCCGTGGTGCTCGCCTACGAGACCGGCCTAGTGCAACCGGGCGGCTGAGCGAACCATGAGGTGTCGTGGCCCGGGCCAGCACTACCGGGACATCGGGTTCGCGGTCGCGGCCTGCGCCGTCCTGGCCGCCTATAACAACGTGACCGGCCTGAACTCCGAGCACGAGCGCTGGTACGTGCGGCTCAACCTCGGAGCCACCGGCGCCGCGCTGGCGGCCGCGAAGCTCAGTGGCCTGACGCCCGAGGACCTCGGCCTCGGCCGCGGCAGGTGGCTGCCCGGGCGGCTCGGCTGCGGGCTGGCGGCCGGGGCCGGTGCGTGCTGGCTGCTCATCGCCGCGGTGCCTGCCACCCGCCCGCTGCTCGGCGACCAGCGCGCCGCTGGGCTGAGCGGGCGCGATGTCGCCTACCAGGCCCTGATCCGCATTCCGGTCGGCACCGCCCTGTGGGAGGAAACCGCGTTCCGCGGCGTGCTCCAGGCGGCGCTGCGCCGGGTGATGCCCGGCACCGCCGCCATCGCGGTGACCAGCGGCGTGTTCGGCGCCTGGCACATCCGGCCCACCCTCCAGGCGCTGCGCGCCAACGGGCTGGCCGACGACCGCCGCCGGGCACTGGCGGGCGTCGGTGCCGGCGTCGCGGCGACGGCGGCCGGCGGCGCGCTGCTGTCGTGGCTGCGGGCCCGGTCGGGCCGTCTGGCCGACACGGTGCTGCTGCATACCGCGGTCAATTCCGGCGGCCTGATCGCCGCACATACGGTCGCGCGCCTGGGCCAGCGGGGCGAGCTTTCTCAGCGCCCGTCGGATTAGCGCCGCGTGCGGCCCCGGGTGCTGGTCGGTCACTCGTCGGGCTGCGAAAGGCCGCCTGCCGCTGCGAAGATGCCGCGGATGCGCGCGGGATCGGTCCCCGACGCGAGAAGCAGGTGCAACAGGATGCGCGCCTTGAACGGGTCCAGGTAGCTGGCGTTGATCAGCCCGCGCGCCAGCAGGTCACGTTCCGAACCGGGAAAGCCGTAGGTGCTGTCGTGTACCGGGCCAGCCCCGATGCGGGAGGCCAGCACCACCGGGATGCGCTCCACGAGCCCGGCCAGGACAGGCACCACGACGGCCGGGACATGGCCAACCCCGAAGGCGGCCACGACCAGGCCATCAACCTGCCGACCGATCGTCTCGATGAGACCGCCGTCGTCGCCGAGCACGATGGTCGCGACGCCGACGCGTACGTCGCGCGCGGGATCAGGATGGAGGGCCGGTGACCGGTAACGGATACCGACCGGGATGCGAACGTGGCCTTCTACGACCTCGCCGAGCGGTCCATGGCCGGGCGAGGCAAAGGCGGCGGTGCTGCCCGTATGGGTCTTCCGGACCCAGCGAGCGGCGTGGATCTGGTCGTTCATCGTCACCAGGCAACCCAGGCCGCAGGCCTGCGGGCTGAGCGCCACCCTGACCGCCGCCAGGATGTTCGCCGGGCCGTCCGCCCCGGACATCGTCGGGTTGCGCATGGCGCCGGTGACGACGACCGGGGCATCCGCGGCCAGTAGCAGATCCAGGAAGTAGGCGACCTCCTCGATCGTGTCCGTGCCCTGGGTCACGACCACGCCGGCGCAGCCGGCAGCGAGCGCGTCGTTGATCGCGGTCACCAACTCGAACAGGTCGGGGAAGGAAAGCGATGCCCCTGGCTTCTGCCGGAAGTCCACGGCACGTATGCCGGCACCGACGTCGTTCAGGCCCGGCACGGCCGCGAGCAGTTCGGGTGCCGAGAGCGCCGGAGCCACCCCGCCGTCCGGGGTCTGCGTCATGGCGATCGTTCCGCCCAGCCCGAACACCGCCACGGACGATTTCATGACTTCACTCATCGGCGATCCTCTCCCGACCTCATCCGGACACCCCTGCCGATCATCCCGGTCGAGTTCAGCAGACGAAGGTACCGTGGCCCACACCTGGGAACGTCATACGGACGTTCGGCATCGAGATCGACGGTTTCCGGGCCCCGGGAATCTGAAGGGCGGGTCCATGGTCCCCACGCACAGCCGTTACGTGATCATCGGCGCAGGCATCCACGGGCTCTCCACGGCCTGGCATCTCGGCCGGGAGCTGCGGGCCCGCGGGCTGGGCGGGGGCACGGACATCCTGGTCCTCGACAAGCGCGCGCCTGGCGCGGGCGCGTCCGGTATCGCGTGCGGGACCGTCCGCAACAACTACTTCCAGCCCGCGATGCGCGAGCTGATGGCACATTCGGTGTCGGTGTGGGAGTCCGACCCGGACGTGTTCTCCTACCACCCCGTCGGCTTCCTGCAGATCGCGCCGGAGGTGATGTCCGAGGACGTCGCGAAGATCTTCACCGAGCAACGGGCGATCGGTTACCCGTCCGTACTCATCGAGGGGGACCGGGACTGCAACCGCTACCTGCTCGACCTGTTCTCCGACTGGCAGGCGCCGGGGATCACCACGGTGCTGCATGAGAAGAAGGGCGGGTACGCGAACAACATCCGCGCGGTCCGCGGGCTGGCCGCGAAGGCCGAGGCCGAGGGGGCCCGGATCGCCCCCGGGGTGCGCGTCACCGGGATCCGGCTGGCTGGCGGCGCGGTGACCGCGGTCGAAACCGATCAGGGCACGATCGCTTGCGATCACCTGGTGGTCGCCGCCGGGCCGTGGATCCGCGACGTGTGGGCGTGGCTGGACCTGCCGGAAACGATCACGGTGGCGGGGCCGGGCGGGACCGGCGGGGCGGACCGGCCGATGTGGACCTACTGGGCGCTGCAGGAGGGCACGCTCGGGATCGAGCCGGCGGAGTTCACCGACA
>Ga0207665_10000758_pt1 | contig 21728 bp, 19 predicted proteins | sample LARL112metaG_FD_184351 | JGI IMG/M metagenome (GOLD analysis project Ga0207665, IMG submission 184351) | Corn, switchgrass and miscanthus rhizosphere microbial communities from Kellogg Biological Station, Michigan, USA - LAR L11-2 metaG... | ecosystem: Host-associated > Plants > Roots >...
CTCGTCCACCGGGAAGAAGCCGCAGGTCGCGCCGTACTCGGGCGACATGTTCCCGATCGTGGCGCGGTCGGCCAGGGCGAGACCCTCGAGCCCCGGGCCGAAGTACTCGACGAACTTGCCGACGACGCCCGTGCGCCGCAGCAGCTCGGTCACGGTCAGCACGAGGTCGGTCGCGGTGGCGCCCTCGCGCAGCCGGCCGTCGAGCCGCACGCCGACGACCTGCGGCACGAGCATCGAGAGCTCCTCGCCGAGCAGCGCGGCCTCGGCCTCGATCCCGCCGACGCCCCAGCCGAGGACGCCGAGCCCGTTGACCATCGTCGTGTGGGAGTCGGTGCCGACGAGCGTGTCCGGGAAGGCGACGCCGTCGCGCTCCTCGATCACGCGCGCGAGGTACTCGAGGTTGACCTGGTGGACGATCCCCGTGTTCGGCGGGACGACCTTCAGGTTGTCGAAGGCGCCCTGGCCCCAGCGCAGGAAGGCGTAGCGCTCGCCGTTGCGCTCGTAGTCGCGGTCGCGGTTGACGTCGATCGCCATCCGCGTCGCGAACTCGTCGACCTGCACCGAGTGGTCGATCACGAGCTCGGCGGGAATGTGCGGGTTGATCCTGGCCGGGTCGCCGCCCATGTCGGCCATCGCGCTGCGCATCGCCGCGACGTCGACGATCGAGGGCACGCCCGTGAAGTCCTGGAGCAGGACCCGCGAGGGGCGAAAGCCGAGCTCGCGGTTCGGCTCGTCCTGCGGCTGCCACTGCGAGACGGCCTCGACGCCGGACGCGGAGTCGTGACGGAGCGCGTTCTCGAGCAGGATCCGGAGCGAGTAGGGCAGCCGCTCGACCCCGTCGACTGCGGTCAGCGATGCGTAGGAGACGCTTCGGTCTCCGGCGCGAAGGGTGGCTGTTGCTCCGGAGGCCATGTCTCGACTCTACCGAGCCGTTGCGGCCTAGGCCTTCGCGGGCGCCTGCAGCTCGACCTCGGCGGGCTCGCCCTCGCGGAGCTCCCGGCTGCGCTCGGCCTCGGCGTTGATCTCGGCGCCGAGCAGCAGCGCCACGGAGCTGATCCAGAGCCAGGTGAGCATCACAACCACGGCCGAGAGCGAGCCCCACGCCTTGTTGTACGAGCCGAAGCGGCTCGCGTAGTACGCAAACGCGCCGGAGGCGATCAGCCAGACGACCACGGCGAAGACGGCGCCGAAGCTGAGGAACTGCCACTTCTGCTTCACGTCGGGGCCGAGGTAGTAGATCACCCCGAACGCGAGCAGCAGGCCGCCGATCAGGATCGGCCATTGCGCCGCCCACCACACGATCTCCGTGGCCCTTCTGTTGCCGATCGCGTTGCCAATCCAGCGGGAGAGGTCGGGGCCGAGCACGAGCAGGCCCAACGCCAGGGTGGAGGCGACCAGCGCGAAGACGGCCATGCCTGCGGCGACGAGGCGCCGGCGGACGAAGCCGCGTGTCTCGCTCCGGTCGTAGGCCAGGTTCAGCGCCCACATCACGTTCTGCATTGCGCCGCTCAGCGACCAGAGGGCCAGCACGGCGCCGACCACGATCAGCGTGATGCTCGTGCTGTTCTGCTGGGTCAGGCGGCGCAGGCTGCCCTCGATCAGGCTCGACACCTGGCTCGGGACGATGCCGTGGAGGTCCTTGATGATGGTCGTGACGGCATTCGGGTCGGCGAGCAGGCCGAACAGGCCCGCGGCCAGCAAGAGCGCCGCCGGGATCGCGAGGAACGCGTAGTAGGCGAGTGCGGCCGCGAGGCTCGTGACGTGATCCTTGTTCGCCCGCTTGGCCGCGCGTTTGAGGATCGCGAGGTAGTCACGCTTGGAGAGGTCGGTCGGGCGCGGGTCCTCGAGCCGTGGCTCCTCGAGCTCTGGTTCCGGCTCCGGAGCTACCTGGCGTTCGTCCTGGACCTCGTGCATCGAGCCTCCTTGCCTCGCCCGCGGCGGCGGCAAACCTACGAGGTCAGGCCCCGCTGGGTCAGCTCCGCCGCAGCCTCGTCGAAGCGATCGGTCGCGTCCTGGCCCTCTAGCCACTCGGCCAGCTCGGCCATCCCGTCCTCGAGCTGCACCGCCGCCTCGAACCCGAGCGCCTCGCGGGCGAGCGTGACGTCGGCGAAGCAGTGACGGATGTCGCCGGCGCGGAACTTGCCGGCCAGCTCGGGCTCGATCTCCTTGCCGAGCACCCGCGCAAGGGTCTCGGCGATCTCGAGCACGGATGTGCTGCGGCCCCGGGCGATGTTCACGGGCCGGCCGTCGGCGCCGTCCCGCTCGAGCGCGAGGCGGCAGGCACGCGCCACGTCGGCGACGTTGACGAAGTCGCGCCGCTGCCCGCCGTCCTCGTAGACGAGCGGGCGCCGGTCGTTCAGCAGGCGCGTCGCGAAGATCGCCGGCACGCCCGTGTACGGGTTCGACAGCGCCTGGCGCGGGCCGTAGACGTTGAAGAAGCGCAGCGCGACGGTCGGCACCTCGTATGCCGCGCCGTAGAGGAGGCACATCCGTTCCTGGTCGTATTTCGTCAGCGCGTACACCGAGGCCAGCGACGGCTCCTTCGTCTCGGGAGTCGGCACCGGCGTCAGCTTCTCGCCGTTCGGGCCGCGCGGATCCCACTCGCCGCGCGCGAGCTGCTCGCGGGTCCGCTCGGTCGGGGGTGCCGGCTCGTACGCGCCCTCGCCGTAGATGCTCATGCTCGACGCGACCAGGAGCTTGCGGACCGGCTGGTCCAGCAGCGCCTCCAGCAGGACGCCGGTGCCCGCGGTGTTCGCGGCGGCGTACTCGGCGGGCTGATACATGCTCTGGCCGACGCCGACGCGGGCCGCGAGGTGGACGACGGAGTCGATGCCCTCGAGCGCGCCGCGGACGACCTCCGGGTTGCGAACGTCGCCGGCGATCAGCTCGATCTCGTCCGTGAGGTAGTCCGGCCGCTTCGCGTCGCCGTGCACCTGCTCGACGAGGCTGTCGAGCGCGCGGACGCGGTAGCCGGCGCGGAGCAGCTCGTCGCCGAGGTGCGAGCCGATGAAGCCCGCGCCGCCGGTGATCAGGACGTGCTCGGCCATCAGGGCGCGAAGTGTGTCAGCAGCAACACGAGCACGACGTTCCCCGCGAATCCGGCCACCGCCAGAAACGGCGACCGCAGCCAGCGCGGGCCGTCGGCGATCGCCCAGAAGATGGGGAACGCGAACAGGCTCTGCCGGCCGAAGCTCTGCATCGTCCCGGAGAGGAGCAGCGTCGCGATCACGACCGTCGCGAAGGCCGCCCAGGGACGGTAGCGGTCACCCATCCGCCAGAGCAGCACGAGCAGCGGCAGGATCAGCGCCGCGCGGGCGCTGTCGAGGAAGCCCTCCAGGCTCCGCGTCGCGGCCAGCAGGAACACGACGGCGCAGGCGTAGGCCGCGATGACGGCCGTCCGCGGCCCGAACCGGCGCCAGGCCAGCACGAGCGCGGCCACCGCCCCCAGCGCGAAGACGCCGATCACGGCGCCGTGGTTCGAGAGCAGGCGGTCGATCTGGTGGATCCAGTGCGGCACGTTGCGCGGGCCGCCACGCCCCCAGAGGCGCTGGGCGTCGAAGAACACGGCCGCCCGGTCGCTGCGGGCCCAGAAGTACGCCTCGACCATCGCGGCCGCCGCGACCGGCAGGGCGGCGCCGATCCAGCCGCGGACGCTCCGGCGGCCGACCCAGAGCAGCGGGATCGCGATCAGCACGCCGTTGGGACGCGCGAAGGCGGCGACCGCGCCGAGCACACCGGCGGCCAGCGGCTTGTTGCGCAGAGCGAGCGCTGCCGCCCAGGCGCCCGCTGCCAGGGCGAGCGCGTCGGGGTAGACGAGCGCGAGCGCGAACGAGCCGGGCCAGCAGGCGAGCGCGAGCGCGCTTCGCAGCCGCACCGGCGGCAGGCCGCCCGAGACGCCGAAGAAGGCCGCCGCGCTCGCCGCCCACGCGGCCGCGGCGCCGACGATCACGTCCCAGTGCGTCCCGACCCACCGCAGCAGCAGCGGCCAGAGCGGGAAGAACGCGTACTGGCGTCCGCCCATGTGCGCGGGGTAGCCCGAGCGCGCGATCAGCTCGTACCAGTTGTAGTCCCAGGAGAAGAGCGGCCAGAGGCCCTGGTGCTCGTACCAGCCGACGTGGTGGTGGTACGAGCCGGCCGCAAGGCCGATCCCGACGGTCGCAAGCAGCGCGCCGAGCCACGCGAGCCAGACGACGGCTATCCGGACCGAGTCGCGCGCCACGGCGCGACTTTAAGGCGCCGACTGGGCGGCGCCGACCAGAGAGGGCGTGCTGGCTTCGCCCGTGCGCCCGTCTTAGGCCTAGGCGGCCGAGATCTCCTCGGCGCCGAGCTGCTTCTGCCACCACTCGGACTCGCGGCGCTGGAGCTCGGTCTGGGCCTTGGCGACGTAGGCGGCGAGCTCGCGCTCCTGGTTGGCCAGCCGCTCCTCGAGCTCGCGCAGCTGCTCCTCGCGCTCTTCGAGCTTGTCGGTGCGGATGTCGACGTCCGCCTCGAGCCTCGCCTCGCGCAGGTCGAGGTCGCCCTCGCGCTCGTCGAGCTCCTTCAGGCGCTTCTGCACCGACTCCTCGAGGTCGCCCAGGCGGGCCTCCTTGCGCTCGTGGCGCTTGCGGTGCGACTCGGCAGTCGTCTCGAAGTTCGACGCCTCGGACTCACGCCTGGCGAGCTCCTGCTCGCGCTCCTCGAGGCGCGCGGTCCAGTCGTCGAGGTCGCGGCCGCGGTTCATGTCCCGTTCGGCATTGGCGATCGAGGCCTGCATCCGGTTCAGCTCGGCCTCCCGCGCGGTCAGGTCGAGCTCGCGCCGGTCGAGGTCGGCTGACCGGGCGACGGCCTCGCGCGCGATCCTGCCCTTGTCGTCGAGCTCGCGCTCGAACCGCTCGGCGTCGTCGCGCAACTTGTCCTGCCGCAGCAGGAGCTCGGCCTCGCGCTCGCCGATCGCCTCGTCGCGGGCGGCGACACGCGCCGCCTCCTTCTTCAGGTCGTTCTCGCGCGCGGCCAGCTTGCGCTCGCGCTCGGAGATCTCCTTGTCGCGGGCGCGCCACTCGTTCTCGCGCTTCGTCAGACCGCGCTCGCGGCCGTCGAGCCGGGCGGTCCCCGCCTGCTCGCGGGTCGCGACCTCGGACTCCTTCCGGGACAGCTTCTTCTCGCGCTCGTCGAGCGCAGCCTGCGCCTTGGCGACCTCGCCGCGCGCCCGGTCGCGCTCGCGGTCCGCGCCCTGGAGCTCGCGCAGCCGCCGGTCGGCCGCCTCGCGCTGCTCCTCTGCCATCGCCTGCTCGGAGACGGCGTCGGCCTGGAGCTCTGCAACTCGCGCGTGCTCGGCCTCGATCGCCTCGCGCTGGTCGCGCACGCGCCGCTCGCGCTCCTCGAGCTCGACCTGGAACTCGGCCAGCTTTGCCTCCCGCTCGTCGAGCGTCGATGCCCGGTGCGCGAGCTCCTTCTCGGACCCGACGTTCTGGTCGTATGCCTGCGACCGCTCCTGCAGCTGGTCGCGCAGCATCGCCTCGCGCTTGTGCGCGGCCTCGAGCTCGTCCCGCAGCCCGTCCACATCTGGCCCGACGATGGCCTCGATCGTCTCGCCGTTCCCCGGACGCGCGGTCAGCTCGAGGCGCAACTCGACGTTGGTCGAGCCCTGCGACTCGGCCTGCTCGCCCTCACCCTCCCGCCGGCGCTGCAGCTGGGCGCGCAGGCCGGTACCGAACCCCTTTTCGGTCTCTGCCCCCTGGTGCTCGGGTGTGTCGGACATCGTCGCCTCCGATTTCCGGTTAGAAGATCTTGGAGAGGTTGAGGAACGCCGGCCCGAGGATCACGAGGAACATGGCCGGGAAGATGAAGAGCACGGTCGGGAAGAGCATCTTGATCGGCGCCTTCATCGCCTTCTCCTCGGCCGCGGCCTGCCGCTTGAGGCGGCTGTCGGTCGCCTGCACCCGCAGGATCCGGCCCAGGGAGATGCCGAGCTGGTCGGCCTGGATGATCGAGCGCACGAAGCTCGACAGCTCGGGGGTGTCGGTGCGGTCGGCAAGCTTCTTGAGTGCGTCCTGCCTGGACTCGCCGATCCGGATCTCGCCCAGCGTCAGCCCGAACTCGTCCGCGAGCGGGCCGTGCATGTGCTCAGTCAGCTTCGCGATCGCGCCGTCGAAGCCCATGCCCGCCTCGACGCTGACCGCCATCAGGTCGAGCGCGTCCGGCAGCTCAGCCCGGATCCGGTCCCTGCGCGAGCGCGCCTTGCTCGAGACCACGAAGTCGGGCGCGATGAAGCCGAGGCCGGCCGCCGCGATCGCGAGCAGGAGAACGCCGCCCGCGCCGGCCACGGCGCCGCCGAACAGGGCGCCGAGCACGAGCCCGCCGATCGCGAACGTGGACTTCAACGCCAGGAACGTCGTCGGCGAGATCGTGCGCCCAAGGCCGGCGGCGAGCAGCCGGGTGCTGACGCCGTCGATGGTCGTCTTGGGGTGCAGCTTGAGCGTGAAGCCGGCGAGCCGGTCGCCCATCGGCGACAGCACGCGCTGCTTGAACGGCAGCTGCCGCTCGCTGAGCGGGGCGCGGGTCTTGCCGTAGGTCGCGGCGCGGCCGACGGAGGAGCGCCGCTCGCGGGCGGGCAAAGTGACCGCCTCGCCGACGAGGTACGCGGCTCCGGCGAGACAGAGAACTCCGAGCACGATGAAGACGATCATCTGCGGTTACCCCTTGAAGGAGACGAGCTTTTTCAGGATCAGGGAGCCGAACGCCATCATCACGAGTCCGCCGATGATCAGCGTGTGGCCGGTCGAGGTGTTGTAGAGCGGGGCCATGTAGGACGGGTTCAGCAGCGTCAGCGCGGCCGCGATGAAGAACGGCAGGCCGACGAGTACGTAGGCGGACGCGCGGCCCATCGCGGTCAGGCCCTTGATCTTCCGCGCAAACTGCTGCCGCTGCCGGACGGTGTCGGCGACCATGTCGAACAGCCCGGCGAGGCTCCCGCCGACCTGGCGCTGGATGGTCACGGCCGTGATCACGAACGAGAAGTTCTTCGAGCCGATCCGCTCCGCGGTCTCGGCGAGCGCCTCGTCCATGGGCCGGCCGAGCCGGGTGTCGGTGATGACGCGGCCGAGCTCCTTGCTCGCCGGCTCGTGGCCCTCGTCGACGATCGTCTGGATGCCCTGCTTGAAGCTGTGGCCGGCCTTGAGCGACGCGGCTAGCGTGACCAGCAGGTCGGGCAGCTGGTCGTCGAAGGCGTTCATTCGCTTCTTCGCCTTGAGCGAGACGAAGAAGTACGGGATCGCGCCACCAACGGCGAGGGCGATCAGGATCTGGAGCGACGGGCGCCCGCTGACCGCGGCGAACAGCGCGAGCGCGAATCCGCAGCCGACGATCAGGTAGGCGAACTCGACCGTGCGCAACGGCAGGTCGGCCCGTTCGAGCTTGCGCTGCAGGTGCCGCCAGACGCGGCGATGGCCGAAAGCGTCTTCGGTCGCGCGGAACAGACCTGCGAACGCCGCGAGGCGCTGGCCCTTCTCACGCTTGCGGGCTTTGCGCGAGCCTTCGACGTGCGGCGCGAGCCTCGTCTTGACCCACGAGCCCTTGGCCGTCGCGAACAGGAAGCCGCAGGCGGTCAGCACGAGGAACGCCACGAGCATCGTCAGCAGCAGGCCGCCGATCGACGAGTACAGCGGGCTCGGGAGGGCGTCGCCGGCAGGGCCCGGCGCGGAGCTGCCGGGAATCGTCACGTCGGTGGACGCGGCGCCTTCCGGGTTCAGCAGCACGCGCAGGTGGAGCTTGTCGCCGGGCCTCGCCGCGGTGACGTACTCGACGCGCCAAGTTCGCTTCAACTCGCTCGCGATCGACGAGTAGACGGCGTGCAGCGACGCGCTCGACGCGGCGGACTTGAAGCTGCCGCCGGTCTCCCGTGCCATCTGCTTGAGCGGAGCCACCGTCGCGCTGTCGCCGCCGACCGCGATCGGGTAGACGAGCGTGCCGGTGTCGTGCGCCGTCGTGAGCGCGGTCTGGAGCGAGGTCTGGCTCCCGAAGTCCTTGCCGTCGGTGAGCAGCACGACGACCCGGGCCCGGCCGACCTGGCTCCGGAGGGAGGAGGCCGAGAGCTGCAGGGAGTCGTACAGGGCCGTGCCGTTGGCGGTGTCCACCTTGAGCAGTCGGAGCGCGTCGTCGGCGTCGGCGGTCGACTGCGAGAACGTCGTCAGCTGCACCGCCTTCGAGCCGAAGGCGACGACGGAGACGCGGTCGGTGGGCGACTTCGTGTGCAGGAAGGCGCGGGCCGCGTCGAGCGCGTCGGCGAGCTTCGCTCCCGCCATCGAGCGCGAGCGGTCGATCGCGACGACGACGCTCTTTGTCGAGGCGAGGTTCGTCGCCTGGAGGCCGACGACCGCGTTGCCGTTCTCGGTCAGCGTCGGCGGTGCCGCGGTTGCGGCGACCGGTGCGACCACGGTCACGCGCACCGTCGGGTAGCTGCTCGTATCGATCCCGCGGAGGCTGAGCGAGGCGCCCGCAGCGACGGGAACGACCAGGGCGGCGACGACGGCTGCGATGAAGAGGCGAAGCGCTCGGCGGCTCACTCGAACCCGCCGTAGGTCGCATTTGCGTAATTCGGCCTGAACGATGAGCTGTCGCCGAAGAACGACGGCGGCAGGCTGACGCCGTTGGCGGCCATCTTCTCGAGGAAGTGCGGCTTGAGGCCGGTGCACTCGAGCGGGTTGAGCAGGTTGACGGGCTGGTCGGGTGCGCTCTCCGCATCGTCGTCGGGCGGCTTCGCCACGTAGACGTCCTGGAGGGTGATCACGTCCGACTCCATCCGGAGCACCTCGGTGATGTGAGTGATCCGGCGCGAGCCGTCGACGAGGCGCGAGATCTGGACGAGCAGGTCGAACGCGCTAGAGATCTGCTCGCGGATCGCGCGGTGCGGCAGCTCGACGCCGGCGGTCATGACCAGCGTCTCGAGCCGCGACAGCGCGTCTCGCGGGGTGTTTGCGTGGATCGTCGTGAGCGAGCCTTCGTGGCCCGTGTTCATCGCCTGGAGCATGTCCAGGGTCTCCGCGCCGCGGACCTCGCCGACGATGATCCGGTCGGGGCGCATACGCAGGGCGTTGCGGACGAGCTCGCGGATCCGGATCTCGCCCTCGCCCTCGATGTTCGGGGGGCGCGACTCGAGCGTGATCACGTGGTCCTGCTGGAGTTGGAGCTCGGCCGCGTCCTCGATCGTCACGATGCGCTCGTCGTTCGGGACGAAGGCCGACAGGGCGTTCAGCGTCGTGGTCTTCCCGGTGCCGGTACCTCCGGAGATGAGGCAGTTGAGCTTCCCGCGCACGCACGCGGACAGGAACTGCGCCGCCTCCGCCGAGACCGACCCGAAGTCGATCAGGTCGTCCATCGTGTACGGGTCGCGCGAGAACTTCCGGATCGTCAGCGTCGGCCCGCGCAGGGAGAGCGGCGGGATGATCGCATTGACGCGGCTCCCGTCGGGGAGGCGCGCGTCCACCATCGGCGAGGCCTCGTCGACGCGGCGGCCGACCTGCGAGACGATCTTGTCGATGATGCGCAGCAGGTGGGCGTTGTCGACGAACGTCGCGTCGGTGATCTCGAGCTTGCCGCTGCGTTCCACGTACACCCGGTCGTGGTTGTTGACCATGACCTCGGTCACGGAGTCGTCGCGGAGCAGCGGCTCCAGCGGGCCGTAGCCGAGGATGTCGTCGGTGATCTCGCGCGTGACCTGTCGCCGCTCCTCGCGGGTCAGCGGGGTCCGGTCGAGCGCGAGCTGCTCGGTGACGACGCGCAGCACCTTCTCGGCGAGGTCTTCGTTGGACGACGCCTCGTCGGCATTGCCGGCCGCGTAGAGCTGCGGCCCGAGCTTCGCGATGCACGCGTGGTGGATGCGGCCCTTCAGCTCGCCGTACGGGTCGGTAGGCCGACGTTCAGGTGCTTCGGCCTGGCCGCCGAGGAGGACGTCGAGCTCGGGCCCGTGGCCGTTCGAGGAGCCGGTTCGGTTGAGCCTGTCGTGGAGGCCCATGGCGCTACGCCCTTGCCAGGGTCGCCATGAACTTGCGCTTCTGCTTCGCAACCGCTTGCGCCGCCACGAGCTCCTTGGCCATCGCGCGGACGGCCTTCGCGAACTCGCATTTCGGCTCGGCGACGACCGCGGGGTTGCCGCGGTTGACCGCCAGCGGGACGACGCGGTCGCTCGGGATCTCGAAGTCGATCTTCCGGTCGAGGGCCGACTCGACCTCCTTCGGCTTCATCCCGACCTTCGAGTTCGCCCGGTTGAGGACGAGCTTGATCCGGTCGGGTGGGAAGGAGAGCAGCTCCAGCGTCTGCAGGCTGAGCCGGACGTTCTTCAGCGTCGGCACGTCCAGCCCGCAGAGCAGCAGCAGCTCGTCGGTGCGGTCGAGCGTGGCCAGCATCGGCCCGTGGAAGAACGGAGAGGTGTCGACGACGATCACGTCGTACGACTCCCGCGCGACCTCGAGCAGCCGGGCCAGCTTCGCCTCGGTGACGAGCTCGGCGTCCTCCGGGCGCAGCGGCGCGGGGAGGATGTCGAGGCCCGAGGCGTGCCGGGTCGTGTAGCCGGCGAGCTTCTCCGAGTCGAGCTCGCCAGGAGCCGTGACGAGGTCGTAGATCGTCTTATCCGGCTCGATCCCGAGCATGATCGCCGCGTCCCCGAACTGCAGGTCGAGGTCGAGCAGTAGGGCGCGCTTGCCCCAGTGCTTGGCCAGCGAGGCGCCGAGGTTCGTCGCGGTCACGGTCTTGCCCGTGCCGCCCTTCGGGGAGAAGACGGTCACGAGGCGGCCGTGCCGGCGCTGGTCGCCGGTCAGGCGCTTGCCGACGTGGCCGGCCTTGCGGATCGAGAAGACGACGTTGTCGGTCAGCTGCGGGAGCAGCAGGACGTCGGCGACGTCGTGCTCGAGCGCCTCCTCCAGCAGGGCCGGGGAGCCGTTCGAGGCGAGCAGGATCAGGGGCGCCCGCGTGTGCTCGCGGATCGCCGCCAGCTCGTTGACGGGCAGCGTCGCCGCGCGCGTGGCGTGCAGGACGACGTTCAGGTGCCCTCCGGTCAGCGTCGGCGCGGCCTCCATGACCTGGTTCGCCGACCCGACGAGCTCGACCTCGGGATGGGCGCCGAGCGCCTCCCGGAGGTCCGGCAGCCCGTCGCAGTCGCCCGTGATGTAGATCCGGTTCGGGCTCTTGGGTGCGAGTTCGTTGCCGTTGCTCATGGTCGCCTCCTAACGCCCGCCGAGCGTCTTGCGCTGGGCGGCACTGAGGCCCCCCGTGACGACGCTCTGGAAGCTGTCGAGGTGGTCGGGGCTGTCGGCGTCGTGCGTGGCCGGGCGGAGCTCGAGGTGCCACCTGTCGGCGCCGGTCCCGCCGGCGTTCGCCAGCAGGTACTGGATCTTCTGAGCCTGGCTGTCCGTCAGCGCCAGCAGGACGTTGTAGTTCGAGTTCGCGCCGCCGGTGAGCTTGCTGCCGGCGGGCGGCGCCGACGGTGCCTGGAGCACCTTCACGTCGCGCACGAGGACGCGGCTGAAGAAGATGTCCTGGTCGCCGGGCACCTTCAGGGCGGTAACGAAGTCGACGGAGTCGCCGTCCTTGAGCGTTCCGGCGAGCAGCTGGTTCTGGTCGCCTTCCAGGGAGACGGCGCGCAGAGTGCCGGTCAGCGTGCCGCGCACGCCGACCTTCGTCCGCGGGCTGAAGCGGCGGGTCGTGACCTGTTCACCCTGGAGCGTCGTCTGGGTGGCGACGAGGCCCGCCAGCTGGTCGGCGCTCGAGATCGCGCCCGGCACGACGCTCTTGCGCGGGACGTCCTGCGACGAGAGCTGGCCAGACACGTCCGCGCCGCTGGAGCCGACGGGGATGTCGCTCTTGGCAACGAGCACCGTCACGTGGTCCTCGCCGCGCTGCACGTGCCGCTTGTAGCTGGTCACGTAAAAGCTCGTGAGCAGCGCGGCCACAGCGGCGAGGGCGACCGCGATCAGGATGTTTCTAGCTCGATATGCCATTGCTCCTTGTCCTTGGTGAGGGGTCTGCGATCAGGTGGTAGAGGGGTCAGTCGACGAGATAGACGGTTCGTGCTCCGAGGTCGGGCTGGCCGCCGTCGGAGCGGGTCGAGGGGATGCCGTCCCAGGTCACGCTGGTGAACCAGCCGGTGATCGAGCCGGAGCTTCCGCTGGCGGTGAAGCTCGTCAGGTGGAAGCCGACCCAAGCGATCACGTGGTACTGCGCGTTCGAGCCGGTTCCGACGAGCTTGTCGTAGACGGGGAAGAGCAGCACCGTGCCGATCCGCGACGTGAGTGCGCTCTGGACCTCCGAGGCGTTCCACTTGGCGCCCGCGTCCGAGAAGTACTGGCCGAGCGCCAGGTAGCCCTGGTAGCCGCGCAGGATCCAGTCGGCGAGGATCGACTGGCCGGTTCCGCCGTGGCTGTTGTCGATGTTGATCAGGTCGAAGCTGCCGGGCGCGCCGGTCTTGCCCAGCGGCAGCGTGGTCGGCTGGGTGGAGCCCATGCAGGGACAGGTCGGGGTGCCTTTGAGCTTCGGGTTGAGAATGTTGACCCCGATGGGCGCGACGTACTTCGCGTCGTCCATCAGGCTTGCGCGGGCGCTGGCGTGGGAGCCCACGGTCACGGAGTTGACGCCGAAGAGCTTGGTGAAGAAGCCCTGGGCGGGCCGGCTGACGTTGACCTTGATCGTGTCGTTCGTGGCGACTCCGGACTGGACGTTCACGGTCGGCGTCCCGCCGCCGTTCTTGGTCAGGTACTGGAGGGCGAGGGTGTTCGCGTTGCCCGGGTCGCTCGGGAGCGACTGCGCCCCCGCGAGCGCCGCGGCATCGGCCGCCGACTGCGTGGCGCGGTCGGCGCGGTACCACGACCCGATGTCGAGGGTCAGCGCCGCCATGCCGAGCAGCACGACGAGAAAGACGAGCATCAGGATGGTTGCCTGGCCGCGGTCGCTACGAGGGTTCATTCCACACGCTCCGTGGTCGTGCTCGACAGGCGCCCCGTCTTCACGACGAGCCCGAGCAGGCTGATCTTGTAGGGGTAGGTCGCGGTCACCGTGACGTCCGCGCCCATCTGCCACGTCGACGTGCACGTGGCCGTCAGGCTGGACGCCGTCAGGTCAGTCGCGGAGTTCCGCACCGCCGTCTGGCAGTCGCCGACCGGGTTGGCCGACTGCCGGCCGACCGCGGCCTTGCGAGCTCCTGCCCGCGTCGCGTCGGTCAGCGTGACGTAGTTGTTGAAGGCGATCCCGAACTGGATCACCGCAAAGAGGAGCAGTGCGAGCACCGGCAAAACCAGCGCGAATTCGGTCAGCGCCTGACCATGCTCCGAACGGCAGTCGATTTTGCGGCGAATTACCTTGGTCACGGGAAAGTCTTTCTCGAGTCGAAGTGGAGTGGGCCCCTTCGGCGTCGAAGGGGCCCCCTACCGGAGAAACTGCGGTGTTCCTAGCCAGGCAGAATGCCGGCGACGTTCTCGATCGCAGAGCGGACGTTGTCCGACAGGAGCGTGATGGCACCGATCACGGCGAGCGTGATCACGGCGAGAACCACGCCGTACTCCGCCATCGTCTGGCCCTCCTCGCGCCTGCGCAGCGAATCAGCGGCAACCTGCACGAACGTGAAGAACTTGAGCATCTAGTTCACCTCCCTTCTCTGGATCGATGCGCACGCAGTCGCGCGCGAAATTCCTGCGGGAAACCGAGGACGGTCGAGAGAAAGCTGGTGCTGGAAGAGCCTCTCGGTGATGCGGGCAGTGCGCTTGGTCACGCCGGGGAAAACCTCCGGTGATGTCTCGGCGTGGCCGCGCCGCCTATGGCTCAGATGGCGGGTTCATCGTTCCGATCGGGGCGCCGGCCCATCCCTCGTAGAGGGGATCTCGGGTCGAGTTCCCTAGAACGGGGGAGAGGCGCTCACTCGCAAGGCCGATAGTGCTCCCAGTCCGTAACGGCCCGCGGATGCCAATTCGAGAGATCCGCGCCAGCGTGGCGGCCCACCGGCGCCCGAAACGAACGGGAGCAACGGCAATGCCACGACGGAAGTCCTTGACCAGGCGGTTCCTCCAGCACCTCCTCCTGATCTCCCTCGCGCGCACGATCCTCACCGTCATCGGGCGTGGGCGCGCATGGGACGAGTGGGACGAGGGCAAGCTCGTCGAGCCCGCGCAGCAGCGAAGCCATCGGAGCCGCTTCGTGACGACGTTCTCGTTCGGCGCGCTCTTCGTCGCCGGCCTCGCGTTCTCCGCGGGTGCGGGCAACACCGTGCAGTCGCTGCTCGACAACGGCGACGCCGTCTCGGCGGCGTCCGGCCCGAGCGGCCCGAGCGGGCCCACCGGCGCCACCGGTGTGAGCGACGCCGCCAAGACCGCGCAGGCCGCCCCGGCGACCCCGGCCGTCTCGGCCGCGCCCACGCGCGTCGTCGAGGCGCAGCCGGCCGCAGCGCCGGCCCGCCCCGTCGCCGCTCCGGCGCAGGCGCGGGCAGCCGTCCAGTCGGCAGCCCCGGTCGTCTCCCGGCCGGTCGTAACCGGCTCGGCCGCGACGACCAAGACGGCGGCGGCCGCGACCACGCGTGCCGCGCGCCCGTCGCGCGCCGTGCAGGGAAAGCCGCAGGCCAAGCCGCAGCACAAGACGTCTGCTCCGAAGGCGCAGCCCAAGGCGCCGGCGCTCGACCCCGAGGTCCACGACTTCCCCGCGGCGACCGTCTGGCTGAACCGGGCCGCGCCCGATCCGACTCCGCCGGCCGCGCGTCTGAAGCTGGGTTTCGCGCGTGAGCTGGTCGCAGACTCGCGCAAGGCGCACGTCGACTGGGCGCTCGTCCTGGCGACCCTCCGCGCAGAGGGCCGCAACGGCCGCGCCCCCGCCGGGCGCGTCGAGCTTCGGGCGCTCGCGACCCGGCTCGCCGCGACGGGCGGTCGCGTGAACCCGTGGGCGGCGGCGCTCGCCTACTCGAGCGACACGTCGCTCGCAGACCGCGTCGTCGCCCTCCGTCACTACTACCGCGCGGTCGGCGTCGCGGCCCTCGTCAACGGGCTGCTCTCGCAGAAGGCCGACCTGCAGGATCGCGTCCTGCACGACATGCGCCTGCACATCTACCCGGGCGGCCGCCACGACGTCGCCTCCGGCCATGTCGACGTCCGTGTCCTGGCGACGATGCTGTACCTCGCGGACTCGTTCCACGAGGTCACCGTGTCCTGCCTGATCTCCGGCCATCGGCTGTACGCACGGCCGGGGGTCGTCTCGGCGCACATCTACGGCCGGGCCGTGGACGTCGCCGCGCTCGACGGCGTCTCGATCTACGGGCACCAGCAGCCCGGCGGGATCACCGAGCAGGCCGTTCGCGCGCTGCTGATGCTCCCGGGCGGGATGGAGCCGGCCCAGGTGATCTCCCTGCTCGGCATGGGCGGGCCCTCCTTCGCCCTGGCCAACCACTACGACCACATCCACGTCGGCTTCTAATGGGACTGCCTCAGGTCGCACTGGCGAACGACGACGGCGACGTCGTCGTGGAGAACTGCCTCCTCGCTGAGACGGCGCTCTCGCGCTGCCGCGGCCTCCTTGGCCGGAGCGGCCTTTCCTCTGGTGAGGGAATGCTGCTCCGGCCGGCTTCGTCGGTCCACACCGCGTTCATGCGGTTCGCGATCGACGTCGTCTTCCTCGACCGTGCCGACCGCGTGCTGAAGGTCGCCGACGACCTCGGCCCGTGGCGCATGGCCGGTTGCCGTGGAGCACGAGCGGCGCTCGAGCTCCCGGCCGGCGAGGCCCGCAGGCGCGGGCTCAGGCCCGGGGTCTCGCTGACGCAGGTCTGGCGGAGCGCACCGGGGACTTCCCCGGCGCGTCCGCCAGCGCCTGCTACTCCCCGCCCGAGCTGACCCGGCCCGCCGGTACCGGCGGAAGCGTGTGGTAAGAGCTACCCATGCAGGGGGCCTCGGTGCTGGTGGTGGACGACGACGCCGATGTCCGCACGCTCGTCTGCGAGCTGCTCGCGCGCGCCGGCTACACCGTCTCGCAGGCCCCGGGCGGGCGCGAGGCGCTGCGGCTCCTCTACGACGAGCGTCCGGACCTGATCGTGCTCGACGTCTCGATGCCCGAGCTCGACGGCTGGGCGACCCTCGAGCGCATCCGGGAGCTCAGCAGCGTGCCCGTGGTGATGCTCAGCGCACTCGGCGCGGAGCTCGAGAAGGTCCGCGCGCTCCGCGGCGGCGCCGACGACTACGTGACGAAGCCCTTCGGGCGCCAGGAGCTGCTCGCCCGCGTCGAGAGCGTCCTGCGCCGCTCTCCGTCGCGTGAGGTGCGCGCCGCCTACGCCGACGAGCTGCTGGAAGTCGACTTCTCTCAGCGGCGCGTGCGCGCGAACGGCATCGACGTCGAGCTCACTCCGCTCGAGTTCCGGCTGCTGACGGCCTTCGTCGACCACCCCGGCCAGCTGCTCGAGCACGATCAGCTGCTCCAGCTGGCGTGGGGCGGCGAGCGCGGCTCTTCGCGCGACCAGGTCAAGCTCTACGTCGGCTACCTCCGACGCAAGCTCGGCGCGGCGGGTGTCTCGCCCGACGTGATCGAGTCGGTGCGCGGCTACGGCTACCGGTACGAGCCTGGCTCGGCCCCGGCCTGAACAGCTATAGGTTCTCCACATGGATCCGGCCAGCGCGAGCTCCGTGGCCGCCCGCGCGCGCACCGAGAACTTCCCCGTCGCGTCGCTGCTGTTCCCACGCGCGTACCGGCCGCATCTGCGAGCGATCTACGGCTTCGCGCGCCTGGTCGACATCCTCGGGGACGAGTACGAGGGAGACCGGCTCGGGGCGCTGGACGAGCTGGAGGCCGAGGTCGGCCGCTGCTATGAGGGCGAGCCGACGTGGGAGGTGATGCGGGAGTTGCAGCCGACGATCCGCGCGTGCTCGCTCCCGAGCGAGCCGTTCCTGCGGCTGATCGAGGCGAACCGGATCGACCAACGCATCTCGGAGTACGCGACGTGGGCCGACCTGAAGCACTACTGCGTCCACTCGGCCGACCCGGTCGGACGGCTCGTGCTCGGAGTGCTCGGGCGCGCCGAGCCCGAGCTGGTCGCGCTCTCGGACGACGTCTGCACCGGCCTGCAGCTCGTCAACTTCCTGCAGGACGTGCCGCGCGACCTCGCGCTCGGGCGCGTCTACCTGCCGGTGGACGACCGCGCGCGCTTCGGCGTCACCGAGCTCGACCGGCCGAGCCCCGAGCTGCGGGCGCTGCTCGAGTTCGAGGCCGATCGGGCTCGCGGCCTGCTCGCGAGCGGCGAGGAGCTCGGGCGGAGGCTCGGCGGCGGGCGCGTCGGTCGCTCGGTGGCGCTCTTCGCGCGCGGCGGCCTCGCGGCGCTCGAGGCGCTCGAGCGCGCCGACTGGGACATCTTCAACGGCCGGCCGCGGCCCTCGCGCGCGCGGCTGGCGCTGGCGGCCATTCGATGACCGTCGAGGAGGCATACGCGGAGGTCGAGCGCATCACGCGTCGCCAGGCGCGCAACTTCGCCTACGGGATCCGGGTGCTTCCCCGCGACAAGCGGCAGGCGATCTCGGCGGTGTACGCCTTCGCCCGACGGGTCGACGACATCGCCGACGGCGGCCTTCCCGCAGCCGAGAAACGGCAGCAGCTGGAAGACCTGCGGGAGGCGCTCGACCGCCCGCCGGCCGACGCGACGCTCGTCGCGCTCGGCGACGCCCGCTCGCGCTTCGGCATCCCGGAGCGCTCGCTGCAGGCGCTCGTGGACGGCGGGCTCCAGGACACCGAGAAGTCGCGGTATGCGAGCTTCGAGGAGCTGCACGAGTATTGCCGCAAGGTCGCCGGTGCAGTGGGCGTGGCCTGTGTCGCGGTCTACGGTTCCGCCGACGTCGAGCAGGCAGAGACGCTCGGCGTCTCGCTGCAACTGATCAACATCATTCGCGACGTGCGCGAGGACTGGGAGCTCGGCCGCGTCTACCTGCCGCGGGACGAGCTCGAGGCGTTTGGCGTCACCGAGGACGACATCGCCGACGGCCGCGTCGACGACGAGTGGCGCGCGCTGATGGCGTTCCAGGCCTCGCGCGCGCGCGCGTACATGGAGGAGGGCCGGGGCCTCCTCGAGACATTGGACTCGCGCAGCGCCGCGTGCGTCTCGACGTTCGCGGGCCTCTACCAGGCGACGCTCGACCGGATCGAGGCGCGAGGCTACGACGTCTTCGACGGCTCGCTGCGGCTCTCGCCGCTGACGAAGCTGCGCATCGTGGGAGCGGGGCTGCTCAGATGAAGGCCGCGGTCGTCGGCGGCGGGCTGGCCGGCCTGAGCGCGGCGCTCGAGCTCGTGGACGCCGGGCACGAGGTCGCGCTCTACGAGGCGCGTCCGACCCTCGGCGGCGCCGTGCAGACCCTGCCGCGGCGCGAGGGCGACCCTGAGCCGCCGCCCGACAACGGCCAGCACATCGCGCTCGCCTGCTTCACCGAGTACGTCGGCTTTCTCGAGCGGATCGGCGAGGCCAACGGCGTCTCGCGCCGGCGCCTCGAGCTGCCCGTGATCGACGAGCAAGGCCGGACTGCGGTGATCGCACCGTCGGCGCTGGCGCTGCTGCGCTATCGGCACGTCCCGTTCGGCGACCGGATGCGGATCCTCCGCGCGCTCGCGCGCTGGGGCGACGCGGGCGGAAGGACGTTCGCCGACGCGCTGCGTGCGCGCGGGCAGTCCGAGCTCGCGATCGACCGTTTCTGGGACGTCTTCATCCGGCCGGCGCTCAACCTGCCGAGCGCCGAGGCGAGCGGCGAGGCCGGCGACTTCACCGTGCGCACGGCGCTGCTCGGCGACCGCCGCGACTCCGACCTGCTGCTGCCGACGGCGCCGCTCGGCGAGCTGCACGGCGAGGCGGCGGGCCGCGCACTGGCGCAGGCCGGTGCCGCCGTCCACACCGGCTCGCGCGTGGAGAGCCTCGACGAGCTGCAGGCCGACGCGGTCGTCGTGGCGCTGCCGCACCGCGAAAGCGCGCGGCTCCTCGGCGAGCCCGAGCCGGCGCTCGAGGACTCGCCGATCGTCAGCGTCCACCTCTGGTTCGACCGGGAGTTGCTGCCGCACCCGCTTGCGGCGCTGCTCGGGAGCGACGCCCACTGGGTGTTCGACCGCGGCGCGCTGACGGCCCACCGGCCGGAGCGTGGGCAGTACCTGACGGTCGTCTCCTCCGGCGCGCCGGAGCTGATGGAGCTCCGCGGCCGGGAGCTCGTCGACCGGATCGCCGGCGAGGTGACCTCGCGGTTCGGCGAGGCGGAGCTGCTCTGGTCGCGCGTCTCGCGCGAGCCGGCGGCCACGATCGCGGTGCGGCCCGGCAGCGAGCAGGAGCGGCGAGGCGTCGAGACCGCGCGCCCGAACGTCACGCGTGCCGGCGCGTGGACCGCAACCGGCTGGCCGGCGACGATGGAGAGCGCCGTGCGAAGTGGCCGGGCGGCGGCGCGTGCACTCACCGGGGCGAGGGCGGAGGTCGCCGCGTGAGCGTGGTCACCGAGACGCGACTCGACGTCGCGATCGAGGCGGCGACGAACCGGCTGCTCGAGCTCCAGCACGCCGACGGCTACTGGGTCGGCGAGCTCGAGTCGAACGTGACCATGACGGCGCAGCACCTCTTCTGGCACCACGTGCTCGGGCTGCGCACGCCCGAGCTCGACCGACGAATCGCGAACGAGCTGCTCGCCCGGCAGCGCGCCGACGGGACCTGGGCGATCTGGCTCGGCGGCCCCGGCGACCTTTCGACGACGATCGAGGCGTACGCCGCCCTCAAGCTCGCGGGCGTCGACCCGGGCGCGAAGGCTCGCGAGTTCATCCGGTCGCGCGGCGGGATCCCGAAGACGCGGATCTTCACCAAGTGCTTCCTGGCGCTGCTCGGCCAGTGGCCGTGGCAGCGGGTGACGCCGATCCCGGTCGAGCTGGTGCTCTTCCCTCCGGGCGCGCCGTTCTCGATCTACAACTTCTCCTGCTGGGCCCGGGGCACGTTCGTCCCGCTCGCGGCCTGCCGGGCGCTCCGGCCGGTGCGCCACGCCGACGTCGATCTCCGTGAGATCGGCTCGCGGCCGGGGCGGACCCGCCGCCCTGCGCCTCCGGGGCCGATGCGCCGTGCAGCGCTGCGCGAGGCGGAGCGCTGGGTGCGCGCGCACCAGGAGGCCGACGGCTCGTGGGGCGGGATCCAGCCGCCGTGGGTCTGGTCGATCCTGATGCTCGTCGCGCTCGGCCACGGCTTCGAGGACGAGACCTTCCGGCGCGCGGTCGAGGGCTGGGAGGGATTCATGGTCGACGACGGCGACCGCCTGCGGCCCGAGGCCTGCCAGTCGCCGGTCTGGGACACCGGGCTCGCCGTGCTCGCGCTCCGCGACTCCGGGCTGGGCCCCGAGCACCCAGCGCTCGTCAAGGCGGCCGACTGGCTGCTGAGCGAGGAGGTCACGGTGGCCGGGGACTGGGCGGTCCGCAAGCCGGACCTCGCTCCCGGCGGCTGGGCGTTCGAGTTCCAGAACGACCTCTACCCGGACGTCGACGACACGGCGGTGGTCGCCCTCGCGCTACGGCGCTGCCACCGCGGCCACGACGCGGTCGAGCGCGGGGTCAGGTGGACGGCCGGGATGCAGTCGCGCAGCGGCGGCTGGGGCGCGTTCGACGTCGACAACGAGGCGTACTGGCTCTACAGGCTCCCGTTCTGCGACTTCGGCAAGGTGACCGACGAGCCGAGCGCGGACGTGTCCGCCCACGCGCTCGAGGCGCTCGCGCCCGAGGCCGGCTACGACGGTGAGGTCCGTCGCGGGCTCGACTGGCTGCTGGCCGAGCAGGAGGCCGACGGCTCCTGGTTCGGCCGCTGGGGCGTCAACCACGTCTACGGCACCGGCGCCGCTCTGCCGGCGCTCGAGGCGTGCGGTGTCGAGCCCTCGCATCCTGCGTTTGGGCGCGCGATCGCGTGGCTCGACTCGGTCCAGAACGAGGACGGCGGCTTCGGCGAGGACATCCGCTCCTACGCCGATCCGGCCTGGCGCGGACGGGGCCCGAGCACCGCTAGCCAGACTGCGTGGGCGCTATTAGCCTACGTCGCTGCGGACGAGGCAGGCTCTCCGTCCGCCACCCGCGCAGCGGAGTGGCTCTGCGACGAGCAGCGCACCAACGGCGACTGGGAGGAGACCCAGTTCACAGGCACCGGATTTCCGCTTGACTTCATGATTCGCTACCACTTGTACCGTCTGCATTTCCCGTTGCTCGCTCTAGGCCGTCTACGAGAAAGGCTGTCTCGATGAAGTTTCCGCTCGGCTCGACCGTCCAGATCGCCCGCTACGTCGCCCAGCAGCAGCGGAAAGGCGAGCGCTATCCGCTCGTCCTGATGCTCGAGCCGACGCTGGCCTGCAACATCGCGTGCATCGGCTGCGGGAAGATCCGGGAGTACGAGTCGAACAAGGCGCGTCTCTCGGTCGAGGAGTGCATCGACGCAGGCGAGCAGTGCCCGGCGCCGGTGGTCTCGATCTGCGGCGGGGAGCCGCTCGTCTACAAGGGGATCGAGGAGGTCGTCGCGGGCTTCCTCGAGTTGAACAAGAACATCGAGCTCTGCACGAACGCGCTGCGGCTGGAGCAGTTCCTCGACGTCTTCACGCCGTCGAAGCGCCTCACGTTCGTCGTCCACCTCGACGGCATGCGCGAGATCCACGACTACATCTGCGACTACCCGGGCCTCTGGGACGTCGCGGTCGACGCGATCAAGCAGGCCCGCGGTCGCGGCTTCCGCGTCACCACCAACACGACGATCTTCAAGGAGACCGACC
>Ga0207665_10000759_pt1 | contig 21725 bp, 22 predicted proteins | sample LARL112metaG_FD_184351 | JGI IMG/M metagenome (GOLD analysis project Ga0207665, IMG submission 184351) | Corn, switchgrass and miscanthus rhizosphere microbial communities from Kellogg Biological Station, Michigan, USA - LAR L11-2 metaG... | ecosystem: Host-associated > Plants > Roots >...
GGTCGCGCAGTCGCTGCGCAGCACGATCTCGCCGAAGTCCTGAAAGTCCGGAAAGTCCTCGGTGCCGAACTTGCCGATCGCGCTATGCACGATCTCGGCCATCTCCGACCCGGTATAGAACAGGAATTGCTCGATCTGGTGCGAGGCGATGTCGGCCAGAATCCCGCCGGCCTGAGCGGGATCGACGCAGCCACTTCCGCGCTGCAAATTCCCATGATGTTGAGCTCCTACGAAGAGTTGGACTACGTACGGGATCACATTTTTTCTCCGTTGGGAATGTCGCGCACTGGCTCAGAGCCGGAAGATGAAGTGGTACCCAACCGGGCCGTCGCCTATACCCATGCGGGGGGTGATGAACATTGGCAGCCGAATCGGGACACCTTGCCCTACCGCGGAACATCGGCTGGCGGCGGGTATTCTACTGTGGAGGACTTGCTCCGGTTTGCCAACGCACTCACAACTCACAAGCTCCTCAGTCCCAAGTCGCTGGACCTGCTTGTAAGCGGCGAGCCCGTTACATCAGGAGGCAAGAGCTACTCGTTTGGTTCGGGAGGGCGAACTTGGGATGGTGTCAGATATTTTGGGCATAACGGTGGATTTCCAGGAATGAATGGCGATTTGGAGATTTCTTTGCAATCCGGTTACACAATCATCGTGCTTGCGAATATCGATCCTCCGGCAGCGCAGCGCATTTCGGAATTCATCGGGAGCAGGCTTCCGGAGTCGGCAAATCAGAACGTACAGTTGATTGGCCGATGAATGAACCTTACTTAGAGACTCACTCATAGCCGGGTGCCCCGGCCTTAACTTCAACTCCCGAGGGTGCCCCGTTCAAGCTCTGCTTGAGCGGGTATTTTCGGGTGTGCCCAATCCGCACAATTGAAATCCCAAACGGCTGAAAATGCCTAGGTCACCAATCTCTCCCTATGACACAAAAGTTCGGAAATCGTCTGCTAGGGCCGACCAAATGTTAATTTTCAATCCCGAGAGTTATAAGTTCGAGGTTCCCACCCTTGCAAGAGCGCAAGAGTCTGCCCCGAGCGAAGCCGAAGGGATGGGGCACCTTCGGTCGTGGTGGTCTCAACGAAACTTACAAAGGGCAGGTCACCCTGCCTGCTCGTAAATTTTTGCCTTGATATGGAAGAACTGAATGCCTTGAAAGGCACAGTAGATCAAGCCGGGAATGCCGTCGAGAAATCCCAGCCGCAGTAGGTACTTGTAAAGGAAGAAAAATAACGGCGAGCCTGGGACGCCAAAGAATCTCTTTCGTAGCCAGCGTCGCCGTTCCGCCTGATTCCCAAAGAGTCGCGGCTTCAACGCCGACTTATCTTCCTCGGCACTCCAAACGCGCGCCTCCCAATTCGAATACTCGTTATGTTTTTGGATATACCTGGCCAGGCTCTCGACATTGTGATGCAGCAGTCGCGCCCGCAGCTTCGCCGTCGCGCCGTTTACCCTGACGTGCTCGTGCACTTCCATGTCGCACATCGAGGTGTCTTGATCCTGCGTGCGGCACTCGAACTGACCGCGCCCGCGCCGGAACAGAGACAGCTTGCAAAAACTTGCGCCGCAATGCCGCAGCCGCCGTCCCAGAAAAAACATGTCCAGGCCAACGTAGTAGCCATCGATCTTTGACGTTTTGATCGCGCGCTGCAATTCGTTGCGCAGCTCAGTCGTCAGCGACTCGTCAGCATCCAGCAGCAGCACCCAATCGAATGCGAGCGGCAAGCTGTCCAGCGCCCACTGCCGTTTCTTCGGCCATCCGCCGCGATAATGAAATTGCGCCACCCGAGCCCCGAATGCGCGCGCGATCTCTGCCGTCTCGTCCGTACTCTGCGAATCGACAACGTGGATTTCCCCAAAGCCGCGCAGTGACTCCAGGCATCGCGCCAGGTTATGGGCTTCGTTGCGCACGGGAACAATCACGCTGATGGGCAGCGTTACCGGTCGCGGATCGGCATCCGAATCATCAACAGCAACAGCCCGTTCCGCGGTTTCTGCGAGTTCAACCGTTCTGTGCACAGAGGAGAGATTCAGCCGCCATCTTACTTGAGACGCCTCTGCGGAAAACTTTGCTGGGAGTGCACAAGTTTGTACTCCGAGACGCCTTCGCCATCCTTTATGCTTTCGCGGTGGCTACTGCGGCAACTTCTCCGGAGTTAAAGACTAGCGTTGCTGAGTTCTGGAACGCCGAGCCGTGCGGCACCCGATATCTTGAGCGCGAGTCTGATTTCACCGCTCATGCTCGGTCGCGTTACGCTCTTGAACCGCACATTCCTCGGTTCGCGAAGTTCAACGAATCGGCGGGCCTGCGCGTCCTCGAAGTAGGTGTCGGCATGGGCGCCGACTACGAGCAGTGGCTCAAGGCAGGAGCAAACGCTACTGGAGTCGACCTTTCCGCGACATCTTTGGCGCAAGCTCGCCGCCGCTGCGAACTGGCCGGACTAAAACCTGATTTGCAGTTGGCCGACGCCGAGAACCTTCCGTTCGCGGACAAGACCTTCGATGTCGTCTACTCCTACGGCGTCCTGCACCACAGTCCCGACACCGCAAAGTGTCTTCGCGAGGCCTGGCGAGTTTTGAAACCCGGCGGCGAAGCCAGAATCATGCTCTATCACCACCGCTCGATAACGGGATTTCTACTTTGGCTTCGCTATGGCATGTGGCGTGCACAATCCATCCGGCAATGCGTTTATGAGCGTCTCGAGAGTCCGGGGACGAAAACCTTCACGGTTGCCGAAGTGCGGTCGGTTTTTGTGGGATTTTCGAATCCGCAATTCGCCGATCTGCAACAAAACGATTTGCGATTCGAGCAAGTCTTCAGCCCCGGAGACCTGCTGCTGCACAGGCCCTCGGCGCGATTTCAAAGTCCTCTATATCGGCTTGTCTGGAAGCTCTTTCCACGCAATCTGGTCCGCAAATTCGGCAAGCGATGGGGACTCTTTCTGCTCATCACCGCGCGCAAACCCAAGTGAACGCTCGACGGTTTGAAGTAAGCGGGCGAGTGTCATGCCTCACGGTCCAGAGAGTACCGTTTAATCCTGGGAGTTATGAGTTCGAGGTCCCCGCCCTTGCAAAGAGCACAAGGATGGGGCACCCTCAGTCGTGATGCTCTCAACCCGCTGAGGACGCTGAATGCTGAGATACGAACTTATCAGTCCAAAACTGATCGTTTCCCGCACTGCGTATCACTATTATCGCGCCTCCGCATGCCTCTCCATACTCCTGTTTGTCTTGTTGTGGATCGTCATCACTGAAAGAAGTCTTCCGGATATCTTTGCTCCAGTCGAGCAGTTTCTATTGCTCGTATTTGCCATTGCAGCGGCCAGTACGATCGCGGGAATGGAAGTCTTCTTGTTCCGGTATGACAACTCGCAACCGCTAAAGCAAGTGTTTTGGTTTTGCGTGATGCTCGTTCCCCTGTTGGGGGCTGCAACCTACTGCTTTGTCGTTTATTCGCGCTCACATTTGTTTAAGCCTAGTGCTGAGCGGCAAACGCCACATCCATTCAGCAGGATCTGAGTCTAATCGCTTGAGAGGGCACTTTGGATTAGCCTCGGGGAGCGCAATTTTCTATTCGGGAGTTAGATTATGCAACCTGTTTTGATTTCGAACGCGACTACAATGGCGCTTTCCGATGTGGGATCGGTTGCTGTGCCATTGGGCCAACCGGTAGCTCAACTGAAATGTTCCGAGGCGGTTTCGTTACCGGATAAGCAAGTCGAGGCCGGCGTGTGGGAATGCACACCTGGCGTGTGGTCCCGCCAGGTGAAACAGGCCGAGTTGTGCCATTTTGTCGCTGGTCACTGCTTCTTCACACCGGAAGGTGGCCAACCGATCGAGATAAGGGCGGGCGATGCTGTCTTTTTTCCACCCAACTCTCGTGGAGTCTGGGACGTAAGGGAAACCGTGCGCAAAACATATGTCACGTTCACTTACTAAACGCCTCGGCCTGTTTCAGTTTTTACGGTTGGCGTAATATCGGCTGATTAGATAACCGTGTCGGCTCCCAGCCGCCGAGTAAACCTGGGTTACTCCCCGGAGATCGAATCGCGCGGCGCAACTGCGCATTGGCTTTCGCTGGGAGAGTTCTCCAAGCTCATCGAAACTTTCCGCGCCGCGAAGGCCTTGCTCGCGCCGTCATGGCAGAACGATGATTCTGCCCTTCATTCCGAGATCATCGTGAAGCGCGCAGATAAACGGATAAACCCCAGGATTCGTGAACGTGACGCGAAAGCGTGTCGTTCCCACTGGAGCTTCTGGTAATCCGATTTGCCTAGAGGCGAGGCTCGATGAAACCGGAGTGCACGCTGTCGGAAGTCGAACTGATGGTCGCGTGCAGTGCGCCGTCCGCATCCGGGCTTACATTGCCTGAAGGAGGGAAAGGTTGCGCTGGTTCCGTTCCAAAGGTAATGGTGTGGGGCATGCTGGGATCGTCATTGGTCCATTCCACGGTGGCCCCGGCGTGAATGATCAGTTCCGGTTGTACAAAACGCATCAGCGATCGCGTTGTGCCCGCCGCCGGTGGCTAGAGTCTTTCCCGCTCCAACCACAATGGCATTCGGAGAGCCCATGTGCTGATGGGCCTGCCCCCGATTGAGTTCAGCCAACAGATCGCGGGCTTGGTTTGCGGCCTCCTTGTCGTAGAAAGACTGCTCATGCGGGAGCGCCGCGGAGGGGTCGAGAACGTGAACCGTGGCGGTCATATCGGGATGTACCAGACAAACAAGCTTGAAATTACCGGGGGTCGGGAACATGACATTGAAGGTCTGGCCAGAGACCATGGGCGGAGTGCTGACGCAAGTGGAGCCATCAAAAGACGCCGCACCGACCGAGAAACCCGGACATCCGACAAAAAACGGCGGGCGCACCTGTCCGGCAGTAAGGAATGTGATGGTGTGGATTTCGTCGGCGCCAACCGTCCAATTAACGGTATCGCCGGCGTGAATCCAGAGCTCATTGGGAAGGAAAGCAACAACTTGCCGCCCTTTGTCCTGGCTCTGTGCTCCGACCGCGGCTTGCCAGGTTTGGGCTTGGATTGAGACGGGAAGTAACAGCGCAACGGGCAACAGCCAAAACCACGAAGTGGATAGATGTTTCACTCTCAAATGACGCATGTTACGGGCCTCCTCACGAATGAGCGGTTGAAACCAACGCCCGTACAGATTCACCCGAAGCGGTGATGGAAGTCTTTGGAGTTTCCTGAAAATTTCTGAGAAGATATGAAACGCCGTGCCCGCTCCACCAATCCAGTTCTATGAGTTCGGCGATTTCTGTGTTGACGCGAGCCAGCGCCTTTTGGCACGCGACGGCATGCCCGTGCCGCTGACGCCCAAGGTATTTGACACTCTGCTTCACCTGGTGCAGCGCAGTGGAACAGTGCTTGGCAAGGAGATGTATCTGTGAATCCACCGTTGCCGGCGATTTAAGGGTGTCGACTGGCGAATCCCGAGCCAAAACATTGTGGCTTCTGATAAAAGGGGCCACCACCAAAACCAAATCAAAAGCGTCGGACAGGACTGTCCGACCCACACGGGTATAGATCGGGCAGCGGATCATTTGACCCGGGAAAACGTCCCCGAAGAGCCCGAGCGTTAAGATTAGCATCGACATGCACACAACCATTCTCGCCGTATTTCTTGAGACCTCTCGCACCCCGGTGTCGATGTGCAGCGCCGGCATCCTGATTTTCCTGATTGCGCTGTGGGCTGCGAAGACCGATATCGCGCGGGCCCGCGGCCTCGACAAGATCGTTGCCTTGAGCAATTTGTGTTTCGCCATCCCCTTGGCGGTCTTCGGCGCCCTGCATCTTTCGGCCGCAGAATTCGTCCTGCCCATAGTGCCGCAATACATGCCGTGGCGATTGTTTTGGGCCTATTTGGTCGGCTTGGCGTTGCTGTCCGCGTCTTTGAGCATTGCTACAAAAATTCAGGTGCGCTGGTCCGGCCTGCTGTTCGGGATAATGATGTTTCTCTTTGTAGCGATGTTGATGGTCCCAGGGGCTCTGGCCAACCCCAGAGACAGGTTTGCATGGACATTGGTCATCCGCGAAAGCTCATTCGGGGGCGGAGGCTGGATTCTTGCGGGAACCGCCCTGCGAGAGCAAAGCCGCGGGCCAGTGGGAAGCGTGCTGATAACCGTGGGCCGCGTGTTGGTCGGGATCGCCGCCATATTTTATGGCGTTGAGCACTTTCTGCACCCAGCAGGAGCTCTCGGAGTCCCGCTGCAAAAACTGACGCCTGCGTGGATTCCGGGCCGCCTGCTCATCGGCTATCTGACCGGCGCAATTCTTCTGGTTGCCGGGGCATGCATTCTGCTAGGCAAGAAGACGCGTGCTGCGGCGACATATCTCGGCACGTGGATTCTGCTGCTGGTCTTGTTCGTCTATGGGCCGATCCTGATCGCGCAGATGTCTGACCCGAGCACCGCGGTCAAGATTGAGGGGATCAACTACTTTGCGGACACGCTGCTGTTTGCCGGAGCGATTCTCGCACTCGCCAGCGCGATGCCACGCACGGATTAAGATGGCCGTGGGGCCAGGAAGCACCTGGCTCGGTGTCTAATCGGACTATGAGGCTTCATCGCAGATTACTGGTTCTGCCACTATTCGGGTTGTTGCTTTTCGGCGTTGGGAGCTACGCTTCCTATCGATTCAACCAGCGCCACATACTTCATAAGTACTACTGGTGGTCGTCCATTCGTCTTGATCGCGATCCGCTCAACCGGCATCCGGACGTCATCCGCTCGCGCAAGTCGGTAGATGAAGACGGCGTTCAGTGGGAGCCGGAATCAATTTGGGTGGATCCTGGCGGGCTGGCCGTATTTCTCACGGCATCTGCATTTCCAGCATTCTTTCTAAGCAAGGCACTTGCCCACGCCATTGGTCGGCTTGGTGTTTCTGAGGTGACGACGTTCGTGATTTCAGTTCCCATTCTGATGTTTGCTTGGTATTACTTCCTAAGCTGGTCAGGATTTCGAATAGTTGGGCGTTTGCGGAGACGCCACAGGGTTTGAGAGGACTGCTTCATCGACTAAACAGGTGCGGCTCATTTATCAGTTAGTCCCGTAACATTGCATTCCACTCATTGTCCGGACAACAAAAACTCGGCATTATCGCAGGCAACGGACGCTTCCCATTCCTGGTGCTTGATGCTGCCCGCGCGCAAGGCTACGAAGTTGTGGTTGCCGCGATCAAAGAGGAAACTTCCCCGGAGATCGACTCCCGCGGCGCAACCGTGCACTGGCTTTCGCTGGGAGAGCTTTCGAAGCTCATCGAGACTTTTCGCCGCGAAGGCGTGACTCGCGCCGTCATGGCCGGACAGGTGAAGCACAAGCAGATTTTTTCCAGCATTCGTCCCGACTGGCGTCTGGCCAAGCTGCTGCTCTCACTCGATCTGCGCAACACCGACGCGCTTCTCGGCGCGGTCGCGAAGGTTCTGGCGGACGAAGGCATAGTTCTCGAAAACTCCACCGCGCTGCTCGAGCCTTTGCTCGCAAAAGCTGGCGTACTGACCAAGCGCGCGCCGTCAGATCAGGAAAAGAAAAACATCGACTACGGACGCAGCGTGGCGCGTGGTCTCGGTGAATACGACATCGGGCAGATGGTCGTGGTTGCAGGAAATGCATGTGTCGCCGTCGAAGCCATGGAAGGCACCGACGCGACGATTGATCGAGCGGGGCAAATAATGGCTTCGCTGGAACCGGGCGCCTCGGCGCTGGTACGAAACTTGACCGTTGTTAAGGTGGCAAAAGCAAAGCAAGACATGCGTTTCGATGTCCCAGTGATTGGAGTGAAGACGATCGAAGTTATGCAGAAGGCCGGAGCGACTTGCCTCGCACTGGATGCTGGCAAGTGCCTGCTGATTGATGGGGGCGCGGTGGTGGTGGCGGCAGATGCTGCGGGGATTGCGATTGTGGCGGAGTGAGCTCGGAGCATTGAACTGCGAGCAGCGAGTTGCGAGTTGCGAGTTGCGAGCAACATAAGCTCAGCTAGACTTTCAAAATAAGTTGTCATCCCGAAGTCGTTTGCGCGACAGAGGGACCTTACGATGCGATTGCATCTGCGCTGCGGCCGAGAGGGCGAAGTGCGAGTTGTACATGCGGACGTGCTGAATCCCATTTACGACAACAACTCTGCACGATGACGTAAGGTCCCTCTCCCGCCCGCTTATCAGCGGGCGAGTTCGGGATGACAAGTGGTTGAGGATTTGGCCGAGTGCTGATTACGAGTGCTGATTACGGGTGCTGATGACGAGTGCCCGAATGATGAGTGCTGATGTGCTGATGACGAGTGCCAAATGCTAAATTATTGATATGTCGCTGATCGATCAAGTTGTTGACCAGCTCCACCGCGCGTTCGACGGTGAAGCGTGGCATGGGCCGGCGTTGATGGAGGTCCTTGAAGGGATCGATGCCGAGACCGCTGCGCTGCGTCCGATCCCACGTGCTCACAGCATTTGGGAATTGGTGCAGCACATCACTGCGTGGGAAGAGGTGGTGGCGAGGAGAATTCAGGGCCAAACCGTCACGGTGAGTGATGAGGAGAACTTTGGCGAGAAAACCCCGGCGACTGATCGCGCATGGCGGGACGCCGTAGCGAAACTGCGCGACACACACAACAACCTGATCAAGCTGGCTGCGTCGCTCTCTGAAGCGCAGCTGAACGAGATAGCTCCAGGCAAGGATTACAGCTTGTTGTTCATGCTGTTAGGGACGGTGCAGCACGCGGCGTATCACGGCGGGCAGATTGCATTGCTGAGACGGTCGCGCGCCTAGAACGGCGATGAATGTCAGCGCAGCAGGGCTGACGCTGCCCATAGGATCGGCGCTTCACCGTGCAGGTCGCCAGTGTTGCGCTTGCGATCGAGGTAGTACTGAAGATCGTTCTTCTTGCCAGTGCCCTCGCATACATTGCGAATATCTCCATTCGGCTCCAGGTATGTGATCAGCGCCAGCCACGCCTTTCGAGCCGCAGGGGCGTAAGTCTTTTTCGCGAGCCAGCCGTTTTTTACTCCGGTGATCATTGCGAAAGTGAACATACCTGTGCTGGAGGATTCAGGCCAGGCCTCGGGGTGATCGAGCAGTTGCCGCCACATGCCATCGTTGCCCTGATATTTCAGGAGCGCTGACATCATCTTCTGATACGCGGACAGGATGCGCTCGCGGCGAGGATGACGCTTTGGCATTGACTGCAGCAGTTCCGCCATTCCGGCAACCACCCAGCCGTTTCCCCGTCCCCAGAAGAACGGCGCGTCTGGTGCGTGATAAAAGAGCCCGTTGGGCTGCTGCAGTTTGTCGAGGTAGGCGGACATTTCCAGCGCCGCGCGATCGAGATACTTTGGGTCAGCTGTCGCGCGATAAGCCTGCATCTCGACTAGCGTGATCATGTACATGTCATCGATCCAGTAGCGGGTCTGGCTGGTAAGACCGTCGGGAGTGGGGTCGGCCCACTGGCGATCAACCATTGTCTTGCCGAGGTCCAGATATTTTCGTTGCTTGGTTTCAATGTAGATCTCCAGCGGAACGGCGCCGAACGCGGTCAGATCAACATGCTTTGGCTCCGGAATGAACTTGGCCTCGGGTCCGAAGAGCGGGTTGAACCGGTCAATGAGTCGCAAAGTGAGGCCGTTGTCGCGGCTGAGTTGCGCAAACGTCAGCGCGCCATACCAGGTCACAGACTCGGGATAGTCAATGTATGGCTCGCGGGCTTGATTGGTCGAAAGATTATGCGGCCGCGATAGAAAGCGCTCGGCGACCCGCTTGCCAATTTCCTGGGGAGAAGAACCGGCCGGCCATCGGCTGAACTGTTTCACTTGGCCGGAGGCTTGGACAGCCAGCGTCAACAGAGATGACACTGCGATGGAAATTAGGGACCGGATTCTCATCGCTGAACGTGAACCTCGGGAAATGTGGATCGAATCGACGATCCCCTAAATTACCGGGATCGGGAACTTAGAGCAAACATTGTTCTGAGGCTGGATTTGCGCGGGTGAGCGTTGGCGTGGAGAATTGCTGCACCCATGCTGGTCGCGTGCCTCCGTGTTCTCACTGTGATCTCGACGCTGGTGTGCCTGGGCAGTATTGCCTACTGCTGCATGTGTATCTGGCTTGGGTTTCGCTTTGCGGCGGAATCGAGCACGGCGGCGGCTTCGGATGCCGCGCATCCACCGGTTTCGATCCTGAAACCGATCAAGGGTGCTGATCCCGAAATGTATGACGCGCTTCGTTCGCATTGCCGGCTGGATTATCCCGATTACGAGATTCTCTTCGGAATAACGGATACGGGCGATGCCGCAGTCCCGCTGATCGAAAGACTGATGCAGGAATTTCCCCGACGCGCCATTCGGATGGTCCGCTGTGACCAGAGGCTAGGCGCCAATGGCAAGGTGAGCAGCCTTGCGCAGCTTGCGAAATCTGCCGCAAGCGAGTTCCTGGTGGTGAGTGACAGCGATATCCAAGTTGCGAGCGACTATTTGCGAAGAGTCATCAATGAACTTCAGCAGCCAGCGGTTGGGCTTGTGACCTGCCTTTACCGCGGCATTCCTGGGCGGACGCTGAGCTCAAAATTCGAAGCCTTGGGAATCAGCACCGATTTTGTACCGGGAGTTCTTGCCGCTCGCTTTATTGAACGAGGCCTGCATTTTGGCCTGGGTTCGACACTGGCGTTTCGTAAGCGAGACCTCGACTGGATCGGGGGATTCGAGGCGATCGTGGACTACCTGGGAGACGATTACGAACTTGGGCGGCGCATTGCCGAACGAGGGCTTGGGGTTGAGCTCTCGGGATGCATAGTTGAAACTCACCTGCCCGCCTACGACTTCGCCGGATTCCTTTCGCACCAGTTGCGCTGGGCCCGAACGATCAGAGCCTCGCGCCCTCTGGGATATGCCGGATTGCTATTCACCTTCACGTTGCCCTGGGCAGCAGCCGCCGTACTGGCAGCGTGGGGCGCTGCCTGGGCGTGGTGGCTTTTTGCCGGCGCAATCGTCGCACGCTGTGTGATGGCATTTGTAACCGTGAGGCTAGTGCTAGATGACACACGAACGATTCGCTCGTTGTGGCTGGTTCCGGCGCGGGACTTTCTTGCGGTCGTGATCTGGTTCGGAGGATTGTTCGGCAGGAAAATCAAATGGCGGGGTGAGTCGTTCACACTCGAGAAAGGGAAACTAAAACCGTGTTGAAGGGCCGGCGATCAAGGCCGGGCTGGCACCCGCACTTCTGCGCTTCGGCTTTGCGGCACAATCCTTCCCTCATCAGTGAAGCGGTAGATCTCGCCGCGCCAGTAAAACGTATGGCTTAGAAAACTTGCGGCCCACACCAAAAAGCCCTGCAGGTCCCGCAAGGGATAAAGCCAGCAAAGGCGCAGCGCGCGCGGATCTTTGAGCAGACCCCATCCCACAACCAGGCACTGAACCAAACGATTGAAATACGCGGCCAGCAGCAATCCCAGCCCCAGACTCGTGTTCCCCAGCGCAGCAGCCGACAGAAAACCGAGTATGCCAAAGGGCATGGCAAACGTCAGTCCGCTTCCTATGTGCCCCCAGGGTCGAGAATGGCGAGTGCTCTTCATCCAGCGCAGTTGGTCGCCCAGAGTGCGGACGAAAGGTCTAGGCGTGAGCACGTGGTGAATGAAGTAATGACAGAAAATAACTTTGTATCCTGCAGCCCAGATCTTGTTTCCGAGAACGTAATCGTCTGAGTAATAGTCGGCGGTGGTTGCAATCCCTCCTATGGCGTCGAGCGCGTCTCGCCGAAAAGCAACCGCGGGCCCGAGGGCAAATCGAATTCCTTCGAGCATGTCTGCGACCACGACGCCAGATGGCATTTCTACCGACATGCCCAGTGCCTCCAGCGAAGACCAGAAATCTGCTGAGGGATCTCCCCGGTAAAGGCAGCTGACCAGTCCGAGCTTGCGATCGAAAAGGAGTGGAATGACATTGCGCAGGAAATCCGGGCCCACCCGTACGTCGCTGTCGCTGATCACGAAGTAGTCGTTTGATGAAAGCCGGATCATCTTATCCAGCGTGAAGACTTTCGCGTTGGGCCACTCCGGCGGGCCGGAAGTGACGATTCGGCTCTTCACATTCGGATATTGCCGCTGCAGTTCGCCGGCCAACACGATTGCAGGATCATCCGCACTGCGAGCTCCGATAATAATTTCGTAGTCCGGATAGTCCTGCTCGAAGAAACTTGCCAGGTTCTGTTGAAGGCGTTCTTCCATTCCGTGCACCGGCTTGAAAATAGTCACAGGCGGTAACGCCTGCAAAGACGCGCTCAGGGCGGATTGCCGATACTGTTCAGAATGTTTCTTAAAACGGGCGGCCGCGATGATCACCAGTGCGAGAAAAACCGTCGAGCTGAAAATTCCAAGCACGGAGATTCCCAGGAGAACTCGCCAGAAGACAATGATCACGGGCGGAACTCCGTGTTGGTGAAAATCGTCTTGCCCCCGCTTCTCACAAGCAAGAAGTGCGGCAGCCCGCTAAGTTCCTTGGGGTTTTCCTGGTCCGACCATAAGAACACGGGTGTGCGGCTGCTCCAAAGCTCCGCGAACGTCAGCGGAGTTTCAAATACGCGTGGAGCATCGGGGAATTTTGATCCATACCACAGATTTCCGCTGGGCTGGTGCAACACCCGCACGCTAACCTGCAGGTAAAAATTCAGAGTTGAAGCTTCATGGTACTGGCCGTCGATGACGACAACATCTCCCGGCTGGTAATGCCTTTTGATAGCGACCGCGAGTTGCCGAGAAGAGAGAATAGGAGAAAAGGTCACAAAGGCCTGGTGCACACACCAGAGGAGCACGACCATCATGGCCGCAAGCATCAGGTTGCCGTGGGCGGGCTTCCGTTTGTATCGGAGCCATAGGTTTGCTCCCGCGCCGATCAGGAGCGAAAGCACTGCGCCGAGGAGCTGCGGGCGAAACATACCCAGAGCTTCAGGAGTGAGGTCGAGAAAATGGCCCAGCGAAAAATCATAGTCCTGCGGGTTCTTACGCAACAGATCAGCAAGGTCGGCGCCCGGCTGCGGTGGCTTCGACGAAAACAGCAGTGCGATGCCTATAGCGGAGCCTATGGCTACAACCGCGAACAACACCAGCGAAGAAATCCTGCCAGCTCGCGACTCCTTGGGCTGCGCAGGCTCCTTTGCCAGCCATCCGCCGATCAGCAGGGCCAGGGCCGGAACGGCGGGAATGGTGTAGTACTCCTGGCGAGTGGAAAACGTAAAAAATCCCACAATTACCAGCGCCCAAATCAGAAGGAAAAGATTCGCCTGTTGAACGGAAGTCATTCTTCCGCGGATCAGCGCCCAACGCAATGAAACCTGCCTGACGCTTTGGGGTAAAAAGACCATCCAAGGGGCGAGCCATAGCACGGTCAATCCCCAGAAGATCAGCAGGGGAACGGTGTCATAACCCGGAGGGACTCGCTTTCCCACGTAACGCAACAATTGCTCGTTGACGAAATAGAACCAAAGGAAACCCTTGACCGCTCCCTGGCTTGGATTATGCAACGCCGCCAGAATGTGCCAGGGCGCGGCGATTGCGAGGAATATCAGCGTGCTGGAGAGCAATCGCAGCCTGAGAATGTGCCGCAAATTCCGGGTGATCAAAAGGAACAAGAAAATTGCCGCCAGGGGAAACACCAGCCCGATCAAGCTCTTGGTGAGGACATTGAGGGCGCAGGTCGCGGCAAAGCCCCAACACACCCAGCGCGAGGGTGTCTGCTGCCGCAAGGAGAGCAGAAAGAACTGGGCGCCCAGCGTGAGCCATAGGGCCACGATAATGTCAGGAATTTGAAATCGCGTGAATATGTAGGGCCCAAGCGACGTCGCCAGTACAACCGCAGAATATAATCCTGCTCGTTCCCCGTACGCCGTTGTTCCCAACAAGTAGGTCGCCAGCAGCAGCGCCAGCACGCCCAGCATCAGGGGCAGGCGCGTGCTCCAATCACTTACTCCGAAAATCTCATAGCTGGCCGCAACTCCCCAATACATGAGCGGGGCTTTTTCGAGGTAGCGAATTCCATCGGTGTAGAGTGTGACCCAATCGTGCCGGAGCACCATTTCGCGAGCAGCTTCCGCGTGAATGGTGTCGACATCATCAAGAAGAGCGGGACTGAAGATGCTAGCGAAGTAAATCAGCAGCCAGAGCAGCAGAATCAGAGCAAGGGAGGTGTAGCGGACTGCAGCGGCGCTCTCCGGCTGCGCGGTTACGACATCGCTGCTGGCACCCGGCTCGGGGCGCACTAGTGGCAGTCCCATTCTTGTGAGCCATTATACGAGAGAAGACAGGCTAAGCCTTACTTGCGGTCGCGGCCTTCGTACGTTCAGGTTCGTCTAGTACCTCGCGGATCTTGGCGGCAAGGGATTCGAAAGAAAAAGGCTTGAGGAGAAAGTTTCTGGGCAGCTCTGCGGCTCCTTTGCGCAGAACCGCATCTTCGGAGCACCCGGAAACGAATAGGATTTTTGCTTGCGGGTGCATGGCCGCAATTGATTCGGCCAGCTTCGGCCCGCTCATCCCGGGCATAACCACATCGGTAATGACCAGATTAATCTTTCCAGTGTGAGCCTGGAGTTTTGCCAACGCCTCTTTTCCGTTTGCAGCCGAGAGCACGTGATAACCCGCACCGGATAAAAACTCGGTCACGGCAGTTCGGATGACGAATTCATCTTCGACGAGCAGCACGGATATCGCGCCGTGCCGGCTGGGGTCGAGCGCTGGTGCTCGCGTTTGCTGCAGGGCGTGAGGGCTCGCCAGGGGAAGGAATATGTTCACGAAGGTTTCCTCACCTGAGCTTTCCTTGAGAGAAAGGAAGCCTTGGTTTTGTTTTACGATCTCCTCCAGCATCGCCAACTCGGCCTCACGGACCCATCGGCCTGAGCCGATCGCGTCCAAGAGTCCGGGAATGGTGTCGAGCCCCTCGGAAAGAACGCCGAACCGCTTTGCGGCAACCGATAGCAACAGGTACTTGCCCGGTACGACCGATCTGCCACCCGCAGGCGGCGCATTGACGTCAACGGCATTCGTTTCCAGGAGGAGCTTTCCACCCTCCGGCATGGCATCGTGGGCGTTGATTGCGAGATTCAGCAACACCTGCTTCAATTGACGCACATCCACTTCAGCGAACCCCGGATCTTCTCCGAGGACGACTTGCAATTGGATGTCCCGTCCCAAAACGCGTGGCAGAATCTTGCAGGTCTGCTGTACGACAGAGTTGATGGAGATGAGCTCGGGCGTGCCCGGGCTGTTGCTTCCGAATGCCAGCATGTCCCGGCTCAGCTCGGAGGCGCGCTGGGATGCAGTCCTGATCTCCTGCAGGTGCCGCGACAGGGGACTTTCAGGTGGCGCTCCGTCAAGGGCCAGTTCGGTACTTCCTGTGATCACCATCATCAGGTTGTTAAGATCATGCGCGAAGGCGCGCGCCAGGACGGCAACCGCGCTGAGCCTGCGAGCCTCGGCGAGTTGAATCTCCAACTCGTGCTCCTGCAGCATGTCCTGGCCAGTGCAGACCAGGCTGGTAATTTGTCCCTTGGTGTCTCGTACGGGAATGGCGGTGAACTCCATGTGGAAGGAGCCGCCATCTTTCCTTCTTACTTCCAGGTCGCCGCGAAACGACCGATTCTCAAAGATCTCGTGCCAGATTTGCCGGTACGCTTTAGAGGATGGCCCCTCCGCTGCGAGCCAGCTCAGGTCCTTCCCCACAACCTCGATCGAGCTGTATCCCGTCAATTGTTCAAAAGCTGGGTTAACCCGCTGCAGGAGTCCGGCTGCGTCGGTAAAAAACACGGCTTTCTCGCAACGGTGGACACACTGCTGGAAGTTGCGAAATGCGTCTGCCATTTGACTGTGCCGCGGATCGCACGTGGGTAGGGATGTCTTCTGCTCCATTAGCGCCCTCATCTGAGTACATCGGAGGTGAACGGCCATCGCTTCTGGATAGAGTCGGCAGGGGAGATTAGCAGGGTCTGAAGGGCGGGCCATTTCGGGAGAGCGCAGCTTTGGGAATTCAGGCGAGTGATTTTCCCTCTGCTACGATGAAGCGTCTCTGCACCCAAGATGATTTCCAGTCCGCCGACACCGCTCGCCCATGCCAGCATTCTTGCGGCATACGTGATTTTCGGCGCCAGCTATCTGGTGTTTGCGATTGGGAAGTTTCCTGGACTGAAAATTGACCGTCCCGCAGCCGCCATCATCGGCGCGGTCGCGATGGTCGCTTTCCGAGTGGTTCGCCCGCGGGATGCACTGCACCTGATCGATTTCCCCACAGTTGTCCTGCTGTTTTCAATGATGATGATCGTCGGCAGCCTGCACCTGTCCGGGTTCTTCGAATGGACCACAGAAACAGTGTTGCGCCGTCTGCATCCTCGCGCATTTCTACCGGCTGTGATCTTTACCTGCGGAATTCTGTCGGCATTTCTGGTGAATGACATCGTCTGCCTGGTTATGGTTCCGTTTGTTCTGACGCTCGCGAGAAGAATGCGATTGCAGCCGCTTCCATTCCTGCTGGCGGTTGCGACCGCGGCGAATACAGGCAGTGTAGCCACTATCACCGGGAATCCGCAGAATATGCTGATCGGATCCTATTCACATATGCACTATCGGGACTTCCTGGCGCATCTCGGCCCAGTGGCGGTTCTCGGCCTGCTGTTTGACTGGCTTGTGCTTCATCTGCTTTTTCGTAAGGAGATCGAGGTTACTCAGTCGGAAGAACACATTCCGCTACCGCCAATTCAGCTAAGCAAGCTTTGGAAACCGGCACTGGTGGTGACGTCGGTGGTCGCAGGATTTCTTCTGGGAGTTCCGCCAGCCTTTGCCGCTGCGCTTGGGGCCGCAGTACTACTGATCAGCCGGACAACTGACGCGCACCAGCTTTATGGCGAGGTGGACTGGGGATTGCTGGTTTTCTTCATTGGGCTATTCCTGATCGTGGGAGGCGCGGAGAACGCCGGAATCGTGAATGAGTTCATGCGCGCTGCCCGTGGTTTGGATCTACATGTGCCAGCCGTATTTACGGTAGCTACTGCTGCTTTGAGCAATCTTGTAAGCAACGTCCCGGCAGTGATGCTCTTAAAGTCGGTTGTGCCCGGGTTTCCCAATCCTCATACGGCCTGGTTACTCTTGGCTATGGCCTCGACGCTCGCCGGAAACCTGACGATTACAGGCAGCGTGGCGAACATTATTGTTGTGGAGACGGCCAAGCCTGAAATGCACATCGGATTTCGCCAATATTTTCGCGCCGGGTTGCCCGTCACCGTTGGGACGCTTCTCATCGGCTGGGCATGGCTCAGGTTGTTTCCCTGAAATAGAGACCGCACGTGACCTTCGGGCATAGACAACCCCCTTCTTCCTTGACAGGCCAAAGTGCCGGGAGCGACACTCCGCCTAGTTCCCGATGGAATCCAACAGTGCAACCGCCGTCTTGACCAGCCCTGGTAAGGGCGAAAATCCCATGGCTGAGGGATTTACGGGCTTTGTGTCTTGGGCCATGCTCGAGTTTCAGGCCACATTACAGCTGCTGGTTGAGCGCGCTCGTTTTTTGACGGCTGCGAGCAGCGTGGCCGTAGCCGTTAAAGAAGACGGGAACTTTGTCTACGCCGCCGGGACAGGTGATTCCGCGCCGGAAGCAGGGGTTGCAGTCGACACCGCCCCACCCTCGATCCAACGCTGCCTGAAGCACCAGCTGCCGGTACAAACGGAAGCGAGTCCAGCACAGCCTTCTGCATCGTTGATCGTCCCAATCCTGAAGGACGGAAAACTCTGTGGCTTTTTCGAGTTACTTGGCCGCTCGCGCTTCGAACAGTGCGATTTGGAAGCGGTCGCGCGTCTGGCCGAGATGGTCAACACTGCGATCGAGCATCGGAGCGCCGCGGTCCGGGTAGAAAGCCGAGAATTCAGGCAGGTTTCAGAAGTGAGCAGAGCCCCGGTCCCGAAGCTATGGCACGCTCCGGAATCGGCGGAACCGAAACCTCGCGGGGAGTCTTCGACTGCCACCAACTTGCCAGCAGTGGATGTTCAAAACTGCGCGTCCTGCGGCTTCCCGGTTTCAACTGGCCGCCAATTGTGCCTCGATTGCGAGCAGAAGGACGCCGCGCACATACCCGCCGATCCTCTCAGTACTCCCGTGCATGAGAGCTGGATCAGCGCCCACGGATACACGATCGCCAGCCTGCTCATATCCGCTCTGGCAATCGCAATCATTTTGTGGTTCCGGTAAATCTCACATTCCCGCGTTAATAGCTCATAAGCGAGACTTGTCGTTATTGCGGAGGTGAGGTGTCTCGGGGGAAAGACTTAAATTCGACTTGACGGGCCTGTGACACCGTTTTCTTTTGCTCATCGGTGCTTAGCCGGGTCAACGTGCCGCGAACAACAAAATAAGCCTCATCGTCGGGATTTTTGCCAGATCCGCGGCCAAAGGTGCCGTCGAATGTGAACCACACGCCATGAATGCTCTCGGTGGTGAAGTTCAGCTTGCCCCCGTCGGCGTTTCCTGACTTGATGAATTGATCGAGAAACGAGCCTTTGTCGCTTGGCGAATCCCCGTAACGCGAGATGAAGCCGCTGACGGCCCCCTTTTCTTCGATCGTGATCTGAATGAACTCGCCTTCCTTCAGGAACGAGTACATGCCGGAGTAATCTGGGGAAGCGGGTGCGGTGGTCTGCTGAGCGGAACAGAGCAATACCGATGAACCGAGAAGCCACAGCAAGATTGCAAAGCGAGGTCTCATCACATCGAGAGTACATCATCTGTGGAAGGGGAAGACAGCGCTACTGGGGGGCCGATCTCGCGAGAAACAAACATCCCAAAGCAGACGTCTCAACTTGCACAAGACTAAAACGGGCCTGAAATGTGCTTCTTTCCTTGACAAATTCTTTGTAGCTGCATAAAGTTCGATCAATCAGTTCTCACGACGAAGGGATTCCCGAGGATTTGAAAAATATGAAGAACGTTTACGAAGTACTAAGGCAGAAAGAGCTCGAGCTCGCTCGTCTGGAAAAAGAAGTTGAGGCTCTAAGAGTGGCGGCGCCGCTGCTTTCGGATGACAAAGACGGCCTTTCCGAACCTGCCACGTCGAAACCGACGCTGACGACTGCAGCGCCCACGCCGCAGCAGCCCATCCGCATTCCGCAAGCGGCTGTGAATCAGCCCACCGCCCGGGCTGCAGGATGGGAAGACACCGCCAAGCGGTGGCCGTAAGGATCCGTAGCTTCTCTGGTCCAGTTCCACACCTGCCTGGTACTTCCGGCAGGCTTTTTTTTGCGCGCGTTGCAAGCGCTTGACAGTCAAAAGTGGGTTGGATATAGTCCGACTTCTCACCGGAGTCTTCCCCGCCGGCTAGAGGATTTTTGTTGAAGGGATTCCTCTATCCCGAATTAGCGCTCCATTTCTGCTGCCATGGTTTCGTGACTTATTGCATTGCGGGGTGAGTATGCCGACCCGAAGGTGGATGTACATTGCGCCGATCTGCTTCCTCGCGGTTGGCCTGGAACTCACGATAATGTTCGGCTATCACTGGGATGCGCTGAAAGGCGTGCCTTGGGCGCCGGAAGACCTCAACGGAAAGTTTTACGTCTTCGTCGCTTTGATGGTCGGGCAAGCGGCCCTTTGGGGATATCTCGGATCGTTAACGGGCGAATGGGTATGGCAGGTCTGGAAGTTATGCAGTAATGGGCCATCCCTGAAGCGCCTGCCCGGCCACTACTGGGTGGCTATCTTTACTCGTTTTGCTTTCGTATGGATAGCAATCGGAGTCTGGTACTACATAGTGAGACAGATTCACGTGTCCTGGAATTGGAATTTAGGACCCTACCAGAGTCTGATTAACATACGCGATGCTGGGTTGCCGGGATTTGTCCTCGGTGGCGTTGGAGTCTCCGCCATGTGGGTGGTTGAGATCGCAGTTTACAGTTCTGTGCCTGCCGACGGTGTGGTAACCAGAGAACATCTTGTCTGCTATTTGAAATTGCGCGATTACCTGGGATCTTTGTTAACCGTGACTGGGATTGTGCTGGCGCTGGGTACTCTCGGCCTCAGTGCAAGCAGAGACTTTATCAAGGCAGCAAGTGAGAGCAACCCTTTCCCTCACGATCTGATCGTTGTGTTCGGTGGTGTATTTACCGTGCTGATGGGAATGGCTTATGCGCCAGCTTATTTAGCGCTGCGCACCCTGGGATGTAATGTTCGTGACTCCATTGTTCCCGAATCGCTTCCTCCGGATCCGAAACTCGCGACTGAGCAAGACGGGGGCTTCGAGTGGGTCGAAAAATGGGCAGAAAATCGTGAGAAGCTCGCTGACCTCCTGCAGTTGCAAATACGTGACTGGAAGAGCTTCGGTCCGCAGGTTGCGATCGTAGCGCCATTGGCAACAGGTCTGGCATCGCGACTGGTGGGTGGCAAGTGAGATTTTCGAGGAGGCATGAGTTGCGTCCGTTTCGGGTGGCGGTTATTTGCTTTGGTATGGTCGCATTGTCGACCGCAGCTGAGCTGAAACCGGCCACAGCAGCAGCTTTCGACCACTACATACAGGTGACCGAACGGGGCATGTCTTCAGATGCGCCGGGGAAATTTCTGCGCGTGGACAGCTTGCCCGCCGATCAGCGTGACGCTGAGTACGCCCGGCTTCGCGCCGGCGAAGTTATCAGTGAGCGCCTGCAGACGCTGGAGGACGGCAAGTCTATTCCGCTATCGGACGGGATGATCCATCACTGGGTCGGCGTGGCTTATGTGAAGGGAGCCACTCTGAAAAAGGCACTGAGCTTTTTGCAGGACTACGATCACCAAACCAAATATTATTCGCCTGATGTTCAGAGCTCGAAGCTGCTGCAACGCAAGGGCGATGAGTTCAAGGTTTTCCTGCGACTGCGGAAGAAAAAAGTCGTAACCGTTCTTCTGAACACCGAATACGACGTGAGGTACACAACCATCGACGGCTCGCGGTCGAGCAGCCGCTCGATAAGCACCCGCATTGCGGAAGTTGAAAATGCGAATAATCCGGATGGCCCAGAGAAGCCGATCGGCAATGACGATGGCTATCTGTGGAGATTGAACTCGTATTGGCGATTTTATGAGCATGACTCGGGGGTTTATATACAGCTCGAAGCGATTTCTCTCACCCGCGATATTCCCACCGGATTGGGATGGCTGGTGAGTCCATTCGTGACTAGTATCCCGCGAGAGTCCCTGGCCTTCACTCTGACGCATACCCGCGACGCTTTGCAAAAGCCGTAAGACCACCATCAGGAAGTGGCGAAGGTGTACTTCCTGCAGGTATTCTCGTAATTCAACCAATGCCCCAGGTTCAGGAAAGTGCCATCGCCCCGCCACGAGGCTTGCGAGCCGCTCTGGCGACCGTAGGTGGCTCAGTTCACGACCATCCCACGATTTGGACGTGCGCCTTGCTGGCGGCCGGCTTGCTGGTGCGGATATGGCGCGCCAGTGGAACTTTTCTCAACTCTGACGAAGCTATCCAGTTCGCTATCGCCAATAAGGTTTCGTGGTGGCAGACGTATAGAGCAAACCTGAGCATCAACGCTCACCCACCGCTGTTGGTTTTCCTGCTGCATGTGTGGCGGCAGCTGGGCGATTCTGAACTTATGCTGCGCCTGCCGTCGATTCTGGCTGGCACTGCATTCTGCTGGTTCACATTCAAATGGTTGTCGCTGCTATTGGAAGAAAGCGCGGCGTGGAGCGCATTCGTGCTTTTGCTTTTCTCATCCGCGTCGA